>Ga0222650_1000120_pt1 | contig 71748 bp, 53 predicted proteins | sample AntAcemetagen367_FD_179820 | JGI IMG/M metagenome (GOLD analysis project Ga0222650, IMG submission 179820) | Saline water microbial communities from Ace Lake, Antarctica - #367 | ecosystem: Environmental > Aquatic > Non-marine Saline and Alkaline > Saline | place: Antarctica: Ace Lake... | reverse complement strand
AGCCATCGCGAGGCCTTTGGAAAGAAGAGAAAAGACGGAGCGAGGCGGGCCAAGGGATCATTGATGGAGCTGGCGGGCGAGATCTGGAGCCTCCGGGATCTGAAGCCAGAGGCACCTTAGTGCAGACCTGGGGAATTCAAGAGGCCATCAGGAAAGGGACCCCACCGGCGCAGAGCCCGAGTGCTTCGACCAAAGCCCCGCCTGGCAGCCCAAAGAGATCCCACTCGACGACGGCCGGACTCTCGTCCTCGACGACAGCTGACAGCTAAGAAGCTTGGTGACTTAAAAAAACGCTGCCAAAAAAGAACTTGGAAGCCCGGACTGGAAATCTACGATCTCCTGCAATGAAGATTGTGCTAGAGTCTCCTGATTCCAATAAAAGATCGCGTCGCCTAGGGACTTTTCCTACTGGGATCTCCACCACCGCCACAGCAAACCACCGTCTCCGCCCCTCTTCCCCCCGCGACCCTCTTTCTCCCCCCTCCGCTCCGGTCCAAGGGCCGCTTCAAGGCCCTCCCGCTAAAAGCACGTTCCTAGCAGTCAAATTCCTAGCCGTGACGCTTCTTGCGATTGCGCCAGAAGCCCCTGCTGAAGAAAACGCATCATTTGACGCAGCTCTTCATTTTGGCGACACGGTATTGACACATGGTCTGGACACTTATGGAGAAAACCATACGCCGTTAATTGTCGATGCCCTGAATGTGGACACGCTGGAACCGCCTGAACGTATTCAGTCGTGGACGGGCGGCGAAGGCTTGCAGCCGTGGATATCGTCTAATTTAGGTGATCAGGGGAATCTGCAGCGCTTCATGACCGGACTCAGCGCGCTCACGCATAATCCTAGATATGAAAACGCAATGAAAGCAGCCATTCGATATAACTTCGATCACTATCAGAACGAATCTGGATTGCTCCCGCTTGGGCATCATCGTTTTATCGAACTCAAGCGCGACGCGTATCATGGCGATATCGGTAAGGGCGGGTGTCCGCACGAAATGAAAATGAATTTCCTGTATTTTCCGATTTTTTTTGATATAAATACCGACGCGACTTCGCGCATGGTGCAGGGGATTTGGAACAGCCACATCCGAAACTGGGAGAATCTCGATTTTAATCGCCACGCGGGCTACGGCAAGAAACTGGAACATGATGTTTGGGATCATGAATATCCGGAAGATTTCATGGGTATTCCGGAGGGGGCTTTGTCATTTTATGACACGGCCTGTGATATGATCGTGGCCGCCGGAAATCTCACCTTGCACACGGGCGATAAACGTCCCTTGCAGTGGGCCGAGCGTCTCTTGCGCCGATACACCAGCAACGCGCATCCCGTTACAAAACTGCCGCCATACCAACACACACAATCGGGTGATCGCGCTGCCAAACAGAATTTTCCCGACAATGTAAAAGAACACACCTTTTTAGCGGCATATAGTGAAGGTTGTATTCGTCCACCGGACACCATGTTTGCCTACGGGGCGACCGCCTTGCTGCGACTGGGGGAATCCCTGGACGACCAAGGCACCTTTATAATCAGCTCTGTTCATGAAGGTATGGCGGCCTGGGCAAAACACGCCTATCATCCTGAAGATAACTCCCTGCACCCGCTGGCGTGCGATGGCACAGACCTCACTGGATACGTCATCAAAAAAGACGGCTATTTCGGTAAAAAGGGACGCGTCCTGAAACCTTGGAAGGCGCATCCCGGCTACCTCCTCGCTTACGCCTTGTGCTATCGACTGACAGGGGACGAGGCCATCCGGACAACGCTGCGCCATATGCTAAAGGGCAATGAGATTGGCGACATCGGTGAAACGTCCGATGCGACACCGAAGCTGCATCTCGACACGAAACAAGACGATCCGGAAATCATCTTTGCGCTGATCGAACTCTATAAAATAACAAAGAATAAACACTATCTGGCCCTATCGGATGTCATCGCAAAAAACATCCTGAAAAACCGTTACCTTGCGGACAACGGATTATTTGTGCTTGATGAACGCTTGATCGTCGCGAATTTGAACACGCTGGAACCGCTGGCACTCATTACGCTCGAAGCAGCAAAGACCGATCGTTTGGATAAAGTGCCAACGTATGATGCCAGTGGAAAATTCGCCTGGGGACGGATTGCGGTGTTATCGGGACACAGCCAACCGGTACCGACACTTACCGATATGCGTCTGTTTCGTCCAGAAGAAGGCTCTGTCACCAAATGGTTAGACAAATCAGGACACAATAATCATGCGCATATCCCAAAAAATTCATCCGTTGAATATCTGAAAAACGGCATTGGCGATAAATCTGCACTGCGTCTCAGCAAAGGCAGCGGTTTTGAGATCGCTGCGACGGAAAGTCTCGCCTTGAAACAAATGTCGTTATTTATCGTCTGGCAAAGCGAAGGCGCACAGAAACATGAAGCGATATTCTTCGGACAGCGACCCGCTAACAAATCTTTCCAACTCGGATTGTATGGAGGGAGTCACCTCTATTTCAGCAACGTAACAAAAGAAGAATACCGCAGGATCAACACCACGCTAAAAGAAGGCAAAGGCATCCCTGAACTAATCACGGCGACGGCCAATGGCAAATCGCTCTCGCTCTTTGTCAACGGTAAACACATGGGCGAGGCACCAGCGCCTGGCGATATGTTCAACCAGGCCGAAGCGCTGGTTGTCGGGAACGGGGGACACTACGCTTTTAACGGACTGATCTCAGAGATAGTGTTGTTTGATCGTGCGGTCTCAAAAAAAGAACAAACAAAGATCGAGTCGTATTTAGGCACTAAATACGGTCTGGGCAGCACGAAAAAATCCGACAGCGCCCCTGATATAAAGGGCTGCGTGTTATGGCTCGATGCCGAAGATTCTGTGAAGTGTTATCGTAAACCTTAAGACATCTCCCGGACGATCGAACATCTAAGGACTTTTCAGGCGTCCGACCATCTGCATGCACACCTTCGGCGACTCAATAAAAACCGCGCTAAAGTCTCCCGGTTCCAGTATAACGTGGCGTGGGTCGGGGACTTTTCCTGCCGAAATCCCCACAACAGCCAAACCAACCACCGTCTCCGCACCTCTTCCCCCCTTTTACCCCCCGCAGCTCCGGTCCAAGGGCGGCTTCAAAGCCCCCCCCGCCAAAAGACAACTCCTAGCAGTAACAGTTAAATCATGCATCTACTCATCACCTTTTCATACCTCTTTATTTGTTTCTTATTATTATCCCTCGATCCAACCCAAGCAGCTGCGCCTCTAGGTTCGTGGTCTGTAAAAGGGTATTATGCCGAGGGCCATAGTGAGTCTGGCCTCTCCCCGTTGACTGATCTAACAGGGGAAGCTCAAATTACAAGCTCCTCCCTTTCTCTTCAGACGAATAAGGCGAATATGACCTTTACCGAGTCCTTATCTTTTAGCATCAGCGATGATAAATACGCGGCTTCAAACAAGGTCTACTTCCCAAATGGGAATGGTAATCCTAGTGTTGACCCAAGCAATCTTAGCTATGAGGTTAATGTTACGATCCGAGTGATTGATGAAAACACCTTGGTGTTACTGGTCGGGGATACCAACTATGCTGATGGAAAATTCAGCGAGTTTGTTGGGGCGGCAGCTGTGTTAACAAAGACGCCATATGCTACACCTACTGATTACAATTTGACTGGTTTATATAGCTCGAAAGGCGTGTGGATATCCGAAAATAGCCCTACTGCTGTTAACCTTAATGGTGTGTATCGCACTTATTTGGATGGGGAATACACAATAGCTGAAGCCGGCGATGTGATACGAGGGGCCACATTTCAAGAGACCGGTTTTCTGTCAGATACCTTCACGAAAGCGGGGAATCTAGCAAGTGTCTCCAGAATTGATACGGGTTACCGATTACTTTGGGAGGATGATTTCTACAAAAACTACAATCTTGACCAGAGGCAATACTCCAGGATCTTGCATCTTGGCAACGGCAGGGCTCTAGCGGTGTCTAATTCTATTAAGATGGCTGAGGGGGTTGGGAAACCGGAGAACCCAGGGAATCCAGGTGGGGGACTTCGTGATAGCTACGTGTTTTTATCGGATGCTGAACTTTGGGTGACCCTGCTAGAGAGAGAAGCTATAGGCGAGGTTGCCATAGCGAATTGAAAAACTTCGGTAATTAGAGGAGGAAAGCTTATTCTTCTGACTGTCGGATCACCACTCTATGAAAAAGATAAAATTAAGATAGGCCCGTCGTCGTTCATTAAAATATTATACAATGATAATTCTAGCCAAACGATTAGCCCCAATTCGTTGATGGAGATTCAGGTCTTCAAATATAAAAAACCCGGGATTATTAATGAGATGGGGATATTCCTTTTGCGTGGCCTCACACAATTCACAAGTGGAGATATGGACAAGAGTAGGTATTCCGTGAAGACTAGAGCTGTCGCCATCGGGGTTCGGGGAACCATCTTCACCTTAAAGCATGAAGAGAATGCAGGAATTGGGACGTCGACAGTCGATGTCGAGGAGGGCATCGTCGAGATGACGAATTTGCAAACATCGTCGATCACAGAACTTAAGGTAGGTGAGACCAATAGCGTGGAAGCCCCGGTGCAAAACGCCACTTTGACCCTCAATTTCCCAACTCCTACAGGAGGGCATTTTCGTATCAATGGGCAGACTATCACTTCATTCCCTCACATCGCCGCCCTCGCCAAGGGAACGCAAATCCTCTTAGAGGCTGAGCGTGAAATTGGCTATGTCTTCGCAGGATGGGCAGGTGATTTTCGAGAATCTGACAGCACTTACATCATTTCTCTTGATGAAAATATGACCCTCACTGGTGAGTTTGAAACATACGCTGGATCAGCTTCAGGTTATGGAGATTTGTGGTCGGAAACGGGCTATTCGCTGATCGCCAGCTTACCCAATGAGGATGCTAATAATGATGGGATCTCGAATGGAATGGCTTATGCCTTTGGAATCCCTCCTGCAGGATTCATCACGCAAGCCGAGCGGGCTCTCTTTCCCGCACTCGCCAATTCCATTCCCGGTGGTGGTGGTAAGGCAGCCTTAAAGGGATGGATTCCCGTCAACGCACCCGAAGACGTCGTGTATTCCATCGAAGTTTCCGAGACGATGGCTGATGACGATGGATCTTGGACAGAGATTGCCTGGAAGGAGGGTAATGACGCATGGACAGGGACCGCTGCCGACGAGATATCAACCGAGGCGGCTGTTGGGGGATATGTAGCCACCTTGTTCAAGTTCCCAACTCGCTACAACAAAGTCCCCAAAGGCTTTATCCGTATGAGCATCAAGATTGATGGGGATTAAGCGCAAGCCCAAGTGCTATTCATTATCCCCCCCTCCGCTCCGGTCCAAAGGCGGCTTCAAGGTCCTCCCACCAAAAGAAAATCCCTAGTAGCAATTTTGACCTTGGCCTCCTTTGCGGGCAATTCCTCTGCGGCGTCTCACGCCTCCCTCACCGGTTTTTTCGGGGAGCGGGGGACTTTTTCTCTGGGTCGGCTACCGGGAATGGGGAATGTGGTTCGAAGCCATCGAGCTTGCGACGACGCGATAGCAGAGAAGACCTTGGCGGAAGGCACCATTGCAGTTTCGACAATCTTTGCTATGAAAGCGGGAAACTGCAAAGAGATAAATTGAAGAAAATCTAAACAAAAGACCCTCTGACACCGGAGTTCGGGTGCAAAGGGTTTTAAGGGAGTGGGCGGTTGAGGGTGGTCTATTTCTTTAGGCTGACTTGGGTCGTGGCGGCAGCACGGGGGGCGGATTGCTCGAGCCGGGTAAGGCGGGTTTCGATCGCTTGGTCTTTGGCGGCTTGTTGGGCGAGCGCGGCTTTGAGGGCGGTGTTTTCCTGCTGCAGTTTTGCGAAATTCTCTTGGCTTGTCTTCAGCTGGCGCGCGAGTTCCTGGGTGGCAGAGATATTGAGCATGGAGAGGGCGTCGTAATCCACGGTGCGGAAGTCGTTCACTTCACGGCCGTAGACGAAGACGGTCTTGGCATCAGCGAAAAAATCGACTCGGAATCTGTCCTGCGCGACTTCCAATACTTCATGAATCGCTTCCTTAGTGTCACCGATGAGGCGGACGCGTTCTCCTTTTTTTAGATTTGTGGCGAGCTTCACCCAGCCATTCAGGAACTCCGCTTTTTGGTAAATATCCGGGACCACGTTGTTCTGCTGGTTGACGGCCTGCGGTAAGATCTTTTCGACCTGCTGGGCGATGACTTTCTTAGAGACAGCGTCGCCCCTCGCGATGACATCCTTATGCGTGTAATTGGTGATTTCGATGCGGTTCAAATCCGCCAAGTCCGCAGCTCCGTCTGAGCGCCCCAGAACGTTTTTGATGCGAGCATCGGAGTTGGCGTGGATTTCCACCCCAACGATATAGCCATCGCTGTAAATCCCCACGTCCCGGGTGAGGTTGGTGTTGGAAAGATCGCTTGCGCCGTTCCTATTGAGGAAACCACCGATGTTATAAGTGTGGCTTTGGGTCCCGGACACATCCAGCTTTCCTCTGGTCGGGGTGGCCGTGCCGATGCCGACGTTGCCGTTCGATGCGATTTTCATTCGATCAGCACCTGCCACTCTGAAATCCATCGAGCGATCGGTGTCATATTCGATGAAGCCGTCAGCGGAGGTGCCATTGCGGCCGAAGAGGATTCCGCTCCTTCTGGTGTTAGGTGAGCTGAGCTGGAGGTAATTGTGGGTATTGCTTTCAATCAGAACTGTCGCACTGGAATCGGCTGGCTGCCCGGAGGCCCCTTGGTAGACATGAAGTTTCTTTGCAGGACTGGCCGTCCCGATGCCGACGTTGCCGGTCCCCTTAATCCGCATCGTCTCAGTCATGCTAGCGCTGCTGCCGTAGCCGAAGGTAATATCCCCCGGACGACTCCCGGTGTGAATCTGCAAGCGGCCGCCTTGAATCCCTAATCCCCAACTGTTTGTCCCCGTATCGCTATAAAGACTGATTTTGTCGCCTAAGACATTCGGAAAGGTCAGAGGAAATCCTGGCGTCGCAGTGCCGATGCCGACCTTGCCGGTGATACTGGTGTTCAGTCCATTGGGCGTGATGTTGGGAATGACATCGGCTTTGAGGGCCCGGGGAGAGGCGAGGATGACTTGGCGCGGGCTGATGGGGTCGTCTCCGACCACTGTGATTTCTAGATAGTGCGTGGTGGATGCGGCCATGGCGGTGGTGAGGGAGTTGCCGCCGGTGTCGAGGTTGCCGATGACGGCGTTGAAGCGGCCTCCGTCCACGAGGTCGGAATTCAAGTTGTAAGGTCCCCAGAGTTTGGTGCCGCCAGTGATTGCGTTGTAGAGGGAGAAGCTGAGGTTAGTCGGGCCGTTGACCAAGGGGGCTCCGGCAGCGTCGGTGAGGCGGCCTTGGTAGTTGATCTGGCCGTGGGCGAGGGGCGAGGCGGAAACGAAGAGCCCGGCGAGGAGTGCTAGGCTCAAAGCGGAGAGAGAGCGTGGTGTAATTTTCATGGATACTTGAAATGAGAGATAGGTTAGATGTAAGTGGGGTGCTGGCGGGGATGGTTTAGTTGGAAGGAGGCTTAACGCGGTCGCTGTGTTTGTAGGCGATGATGATTTCGATGTCCTCGATCGTGTCTACATCGACAATGAAGGCATTGTTATTGATCAGCGGGACGCTCAACTTCCAGCCAGTCGCGGCGATGCTGCGGCCGCGAAAGGCGTTGACCTGAAAGCTACCACCCAGATTGTCGGTGATCTCATCACCCACCTGAACGACCGCACTGGACTGGTTGTAGGCGACTGCGATGGACGGGGTTTGCTCGGACTCCGGCACGAAGTTTAGGTCGAAATTGGGGGAGACCCAGTAGCGGAAGGGGGCGACCAGCAACTCACCGGGAGCATCGTCTACCGCAAGTCCCGCCACTGTCCGGTCGCCTCGTGGTGGCACCCGGGTGTGAAAGTAGGTGGTGCCGCCGTAGGTGAGGTTACCGCTGAGACTCAATGGGGTCACAGGCGCGGTGGTCCCGGCAATGATATTCACCTTGACGTATTCGATCTTTTCACGCCAGAAACCAGGATCGGTGATATCTCCGTCCGTGTCATAGCTGGCACCCCGGAAGAAGTTTCCATCGACCCGGTCGACGATTTGATTGCCGAATGCTGTGCTGAACGGGATGACGAGGGTCTGCTTGTTATTCACCATCTTGATATACTTGGCCGCCAGGGCCTTGCGGAAATATGGCAGCTTCGGGACCGAGGGAAGGAGTGGGGGGGCGGGGTCAAGGGTGTCGTCGACGCGGGTTCCCGGATCGCTGGGGTTCACCGGATCGTGGCGATTTGGGTTGCGGGCGAGGACGTGGTCGAGGAGGGAGATCCGCGTGATGATCCGCGGCGAGCTGTTGGTCTGTGTGACGCGGACGGCATCCCAAGCCACCATCTGGGTCAGAAGTTCATCGAGTTCGGCGGCATTGCGGCACTTGAAAATGGTGGAGCTGTCGTAGGTCTTGCTCCCCTGCGTGATGGCGAACTTGCCGTGCCACTTGTAGTTGAGGGCTTGCAGGGTGTAGAAGAGCCAGCGCTGGGCAGGGACGAAGGCTTCATCGGCGGCGATGAGAGCCGCTTCGGCGCGATGGTAGTGCAAGGGGCTGGCATAGGACCTCTTGCGAATCTTGGAAACATCCTCGTCCCGCATCGTCACGATGCGGGCCAGTTCAGCGATCAGGGCACTTTGTTGTGCCTGAGCCTGGCCCAAGGCTGCGACGTCCGAGAGGATCTCGAGGTTGTTGCCAATCTGCTCGCGTTTGATGGAGGACAACACCTGTTGGGCCTGGTTGATGACGAGGGAGGTATCATTGATTTCAGTCTCCAAGGTAAAATCGATACCGGCGTAGTCGATGTCTCTCTCTCTGTTCCCGACGATTTGTTCGTTGTGAATTTGAATCCCAGTATTCACCGCTCCAAGAACGCCAGTCGCAACTGCAGCAAGACCACCCGTAAGTATCGCAGTCTCAGTAGGAGTGTTCGCGACATTGACATAGGCGTCGTAGGTTGCCTGGCTGCCTACCTGCGTGGCCCTCGCCGTGATCATCTCCTCGTAGAGATTGCCTGTCGCTGTTTTATACCTCTGCCCTGAAGTTAGGAGCGCCTGCTCTTTCGCTAAGGCCACAGATAGGGCCTCGGTTGCGATCCCGGCGTCTTTGGCGCCATCGACTCCTGCGGTGAATTGGCTGTTGAGTTCGGCGGTCAAAAGCTTTCGTTCCTCTGAAGTCGCGATTAGGGCGTTCATGGTGCCGAGGGCTCCACCGAGTTCGCTGCCGGAGGTGGGGTTTGGATCGTTGAAGTCGAATCCAGGGATGGCATCGGGCTCAAAGCCGGTGATGGCGAAGAAACGGTTGGCAAGAGCGTCGTCCGCCTCATCAATGTCGGTGGCGACCCGGTCGACTTTTTCCTGGAAGTTCTGGTAGATGAACTTTGCGCCATCGGGAGGGCTCACGCCCGGGGTGCTGTTCAGCTTGTTGAGAGCCACGGTGAGCGGCTGGTTTGGTCCAAGCAGCATGCCCCGGAGGACATCGTAGGACTCTCGGGGATTACTCGTGTTGGTCGTGTCCTGGACGAGGAGGAGGAACTCCGGGTCGAAGCCGAGGAGATTATTGCTACCGTTGAGGAAAGGCGTGACGTTGGCGAGGTCGATGCGTGCGGCATCGATCACGGAGAGGGAGGCGAGCACGCCGGAGTCGATCTGGCGGGATCGCACCGCATCGCGTTCCGCTTGGGAGAGGGTCCCAAGATCGGGTGGGAAGAGTTCCGGAAACCAGCTCTTGAGGACTTGCAGGTCAGTTTCCTCATTTCCGGCGGCCTGCGCCAGACACTCGCGGGCCATTGCGAGGTCGCCGTCGGCTTTGCGGATCGCACGCAGTTTGGCGAGGCTGGCGAGGTGCTGCTTTCGCTGCCCCGTCAATTGCAGGAGAGCGTTGAGATCCTTATAGCCACCCGTGAAGAGGGTGCCGGGAGTCTCGGGACCGCCTCCTCCGCCGAGGACGGGCTGGGGAACTTCCAGAACACCATTGCCGTTGGCATACTCCGCGGGTTCGGTGTTGCGGCGAATTTGCTCGTTGATAAAGATGTAGCGGCCCATCGGCGTGCCGAAGGGCTGGGAGGGTTCGAAGCTGGAGGGATCGATCCCCGAGAAGGGAGTGCTGAGGAGCTCTTGATACTGCGCGATGGCCATCATGAATCCGTCCACGATCTCCTCATAGGTGTCGATTTCTTCATCGATGATGAACTTGCCGGACGGGACCGGTTCGATCCCGAGGCGGAATTTGGCAAGCTGGGCCAGCTTGGGTTTCACGGCCTGGATCTCGGCGACGGCGTAGTCGTAGTAGAGATCGAGCAGAGCGGTGCGCAGGCCGGTATCGAGTGGGCTGGCCGCCACCGCCTCCTTCAGGATGGCGAGCTGGATGGCGATCGCGTCCCGGTCCGTCTGCACGAAGAAGTCCGCGAGGCTGTCGACATCGAAGGCGGTGACGTCGGTGCCGGTTCCTTCGAAGAGGAGCCATTTGTAGCGGAAGGGTTTGGCGCTGTTTGCGATGCTGGTCCGGGTGGAGCCGGCGGTCGTAATCGGATAGAGCGCGGTCTTTACGCTGGCGAGGATGGGCTCGGCGAAGGTGTCGGAGGGAAACCACTGTGAGAAAGACTGGCCGAATGCGGCTTCCTGGAGCTGGTGGGAATTGGACTGAGGAGGCGGGCTGGTTGACGACATCAGGAAGCCGTTGAAGGACATGACCCCGGGATTACCGTTCTGGGACACGGACTGCGCGGAGGAGAGATTCTCAAACTGGGCGCGGGCCTGCCCCTCTGCGTGGGCACGGGGCGCGAGAAGGCCGGCGGCGAGACTGGCAAGGAGCGCGGCAGCGAAGCTAAAAGTGAGCGGTTTCATGAGGTCGGTAGTCGGTAGAAAAGGTGCGCGAAAAGATTTTTATTGTGTGATGGGAACGAGCTTGGAGAGCCCTGGGAGGGGCGTCGGGATGTCCCGAACGAGAATGAAGGTGCCCGGGAAGAGGGGAGTGCTGCCACCGCCGGTGAGGGTTTCGGTGTATTCTCCCACGATCCTGGTTTCTCCGATCAGGTGCGGGTCAGTGGGAGTGTTGAGCGCAGTCTGCGCACTCAAAAAGAGTTGCCGGCTGAAGGTCTCGCCCGCGAATAAGCTCCCGGTCCCGGGGTTAAAGGCCATCATCGGGGAATCAACGTGGAACTGCGCGGCGGTGGCGATGACTCCCGTGCCGGGCCATTGACCTTCGGGGACCAAGGTAGTGGAAGTGCTGGTATCGCCAATCTCGGGCCCGTTGCCGGGGGCAAGGTCAGGCACCGGCAAGCCGTCGTTCCCGGCTCCAGCGGCGAAAAGGGCGGTGGTGACGCCGCCTTCGTGCGCGACTTTCAAACGGAAACTCCGGCTGCTGACCTCCCCGGAGTCCGGAATCAGGGTGCCGGTCCAGAACGAGTCATCGTCGTTCAGGAGCACGATGTGGGTGGTCGCTCCACCGATGAAGTAGTTTTCTCCGGCGAGCTTGAGATCGATGATAATGACGCGCTGGCCGCTGACGTCGGAATTATCGAGGAGCGTGATCGGGATGAAGGCCGAAGTGCCGCTGATCGGGACCGATCCGCTGACGGGAGCGTAGTCCGTAGCTGCGGTGGCGTTGCTCACCGGGTTGACCTCGTAGTTTACGGAGCCGCTGTAGTTGGTGTCGAAGACGATTTCGATCTGGTGGGGGCTGGTGCCTTCGGTGGCGGTGGAGTCGCCCTCGGCGAAATTGACGGTCGGCTTGCTGACGAGGACCGGTCTGCTGTTCGCGTCATTCGGCGCGGTGCCGTAGGCGAACTCGACCCCGTCGGAAAAGCCATCGGCATCCGTATCAAACAAAGCGGGGTCAGAGCCGAAAGTGTTTTCCACCTCGGAGGGAAGGCCGTCGCCATCTGGATCCACACCATCTCCAAGGTTAATAGAAATGGCACGATAGAATACTCTTGGATCGGCTGGTTTGTCGGCCGTGTAGGTAAACTTACCTCCGCCATTGTCGACGAAAGATGCGTTCGTAAGTTGCGGCCAAGTGCCGAGTGTCCCGGAGGTCTGAATACTTACCTGCTCGGTATCTGCGACGTTCTCCACGACGATCGTGATCTCATTCCCTGTAATTTTAAAATCTGTGATCACCGGATCGGCCAGAGCATCGCCAAAGGGAAGGAGACATAAGGCAGAATAACCTATTTTGCGGAGGTCAGGGTTGATTAATTTCATGAGTGGTCAGGGTGTGTGGCGAGGCAATCAACGGTGACTTAGTTGGCCCTCGACCACTGGATAAGAATAGACTACAGTGAAAGAGACTTGTTTTAGCAAGTAAGAATTCCTGCCAAGGATTTCCTTCTTTGAAATGTAGTAACAGATTTGTAGTCCTAGCCCCCCAAATTTGGTGTCAGATTTATGGTGCCAGACACCGCGGAGTGATTGACCTCGTCCTCCTTACTGTCTAAATCGGTTTGCGCTTCTGAAGAAACAGGAAAAAGAGGTGAAACGGGAGCTGAAGCTGGAGATCTCGGAGTAGCGCCCCTTCCTCCCCCTTCCGCTCCGATTCGTTCCAAGGACACCCCCAAACTCCCCACCCCATCAGCAAATTCCTAACCGCTCATCTTCGAACCGGTGTCGTCACTCTCGGACACCCCACAGAATTTCAGTTTCTTTTTCCCCTCTTTCTCAATGCGTCCATTGACAATCTTTCGACGCTTCCTCTCGTGCGCACGGATGACCTCTTCGGCGAACGGACCGAGCAGAGCCTGCTTCGGGAGATTTCCGGGAAAAGCAAGTCGAGGCTTCATGCCCCACTCATCCAAGAGGACCCGCATCACTTTCCTCAAGGAATAAAAGCCCAATTCCTCGGGGACTCGAGCATTTATCGACACTGATGCGCTCCTTATCCCAAATCACCTCTCTTTCACCTTCAATCGATAAAATCGCCCACTAGATCGCGGCTCATTAAATCGAAATTCGCAGGTGATCACTGTCGCTTCTTCTGAGCGGACTTCCTGTTTTTCAGCCGTAGTCTCAACCCAACTGATAAGGTCATTGCTACCCTCGACCAAAAAAGTGACCGCTCGCGTATCTTTAGGTCGATCAAATCCAAGGCGAAGCGAAACTTGAGCATCTTGGAATTGCGTTTTGACAGTTCGGTGTTTGGGGAGATCCAAATTGTCGAGAGGATCGGAACCGAAGGCAAACTCGAGGAAATTTGCCCACCCGTCGCCATCGGGATCGCTGTTCTCCCCCGAAATTATCGGGTTTTGCAGAGCGGTAGTCTCAAAGACCCTCCTCTGCCACTCGGTGAAAAGAAGCGGCCCACCCGGAGAACCTCCAAGCGACTCAGAAGCGTTCCAATTCCCACCCTGGGCATGATTGGCAAATACTGATTCAAGCTGGATAGAATGCCCGTCAAGAAGAGCAAGATCAGGCCATAAGCCTCCTGTCTCATATTGAAATTCCTGGATCACTTCATCCCCGGCTCCCAGTAAAAGCACCCGCTCGCCACCATTGGATAACTTTGCTGAATACTCACCGGCGATGAGATCATCAAATTGATTCCCAAACCGCAAACGGAAAGCCTCAAGATTCCGGACCACAATCACCTTCCCTCCAGGCCGCAAATTTTGAATAGCGGACTCCGAAAAATCGAATGAGATGCCATCCGCGAAGCGCACCCCACGAAGATCGATATTCATTCCGGAAAAATTTCGTAGACGGACATACTCGAAAAGATCACCATCGTTAAAACCCGCATTCCGTTCCGCCGTGCTCACTCCAACCGGATTATAGAGTAGTTCGGTAATCGCCAGATTCCCAACCTCAGCGTTCACTGAGTTTACCGTAAAACTTGCCTCGGTCAGCGCACTCCACACCCCCTTGTCAAAGGCCCTCGCTTTCACCCGAAGTGGCTGTTCAATCACCACCGGAAAATTACCCACACCAGCGAGCCTGAGACCGAGCGCCAGATCAAACGCCATGTCGTAGTTTCCTGGGCTGTTATGAATTTCAACCGCCAGAACATTCATCCCTTCCACCAAAGCCTCGGCCGCGATAGTAAGGACAGCGTAATCCCCCTCATTCCCGTCACTCACATCCAAGGTCGGAACAGTCGAATACGCCACCTCACCCACCAAGGTTGACTCCCGGAAAACCTCAATCCCGTTCAGATAGATAATCGCACCTCCATCCACCAGCAGCGAAAGATCTAATGACCGAACTGAATTCACATCCGGGATCACAAAGTCCTTGCGGAAGTAGATCGTGGGCTGCCGGGGATTCTGTTGATTAACCTGATTGGGAATCTCAATCGTCACTCCATCATCCTGGATGGTCCCATAGCCGTGAGGCCCTTTCGCCCGCTCCCATGAACTGTCATCAAAATCGCGCTCAATCCACCTCTGCCCCAGGTCACCATCGGTGTCACTATAGGCCCATTCACGACCACGGGAGAAAACAGCTTGGACCGAGCTGGCCCCAGGCTGTGAAACAGCCTGGGGATTCGCGGCTCCTCCTGACAAACGCGGATCGCTCCCATCGGTGGTGTAATAGATGGTGCCCCCTTCGGAGGTAAGAAAAAGAGGAAAACCCGACGAAACTAATCCACCAAATTTTTGGAATTTCGGTGGACTCACCTCCGGCCAGAGATCATATTTTCTGAACTCGTTCGCAGCAGGTCCAAGCAAGTAATTACGGCGCCCCAAAGTGGGATGAATCCAGGTATCAAATGACGAAGTTCTCACTTGGCCGATCCCGCCTAGATCAGCAAGGTTGGTGAATTCTTGCACCAGATCATCGAACATCTCTTTGACTTGGGAATTTTGCGGATCTTGGTCATCAAGAACCCCACCATTGAAAAGATGTTTGTGAACTTGATCTGCAAACAAGAGCCTGAATTCCGGCCAGCGATTGAGCCCTCTCCAGAGGTCACGTAGCTCACCACTCATTCCCGATTGGCCTTGGTTGTTCAGAATCGTCCCAATGATCGAAGGTCCAATCATCTCCTTCGATGGCGAGTGCGGCCCGTAATACCCCAGCGCTCCCTCAGCATCCCAAATGTAGAGGCGAAATCTCCCCTCTGCGGATCGCTCCTTCGCAATGACCCAGTTATGCCCCGGCCACTCCCACGTACCACAGTAAATGTTCAAGAGAAAATAATTGGCAACATTCTCAGCATCAGTGACCTCTAAAACTCGCCCCCAGTTCTCAGTGGTCAGCTGGGAGTTCAAACGTCCTAGCATTTCATTCCAAGCGACTTTATCTCCCTCAGCGATATTCGTGCCGAAATCGGGAGCCAAAACATCCCACGCAGCATCCTCATCCGCTTGATGGAGTCTACTGAAAAAGGGAGACCGGAGACGCTCGATAAGATTATAGTAGCCCTTGTATTCACCATTCACAATCAAACTATTGATCACCCCGAGACTCGCTCCCATTCCCATCTCATGACTCAGCCTCCTCACGAACTCATCAATGATGAATGGATTTGAAATATCTTCCTTACCCGCTCGAATCCGAAATCTCTCATACTTCTGAAATGCCCTCTTACCCCGATGAAACGGGAACTCTACCGAGTCCGCCCCGTAGTCGTTTCTCACATAGAGATTAAAGGAAGGCTTCTCGTTCGGATGAGCTTCCCAAGGCGACAGAAACGGAATCGCCATCTTCATTCGCGGACGCTCCGATGGGCTTGCCGCGATCCTCAGCCCCAGATCTGACTGAAACCCAAGCGTGCCATCGGCAAAGAAAAATTCGGCATGACCCGGGCGCTCATAAGCACGACCCCGCTCGATAATATTATTAAAATCGAAAGGACCAGTCGGCTGCCAGCGGCGGGAAACATAACGACCTCCATTGAGCGCAAGGGCTCCATAAGGGTCATAGAGTGACCTCCGTGGATCTGCCGCAAGGGCAAGCATGGGAGAGCCCACCAACCTCTTATCAGCGCTCACCATGTAGGTATGAGTCGTCGTCCGCGATGGCATCCACCCCTCACGGAAGGTCCGTGCACGAATCACGTGCCCCTTCGTCGCGGACAGCTCCTCCAGCTCCAACGGCTCAGTATAGCGAGCCCCATTATGCAAAGTGGGCTCCGTCCCATTGGTGGTGTAGCGAATCGTCGCCTCGGAAGTCGCCGTCGTAAACACCACCGTGATCGCTTCATCATAAAAACCTCCCCCCGAGCTGGCCTCCGGCGCCCTGCTCCGCCCTCTAAATTCAGAAGAAACATTCGCGCTACCAGGAGTGGGCTCCCCAAAGAAGACTCTCTCATTTAGCGCGTTTAAACCATAACTATAATTGGGAAGCTGCTCGGGATACTCCCAAGGAAACCCCGAGACATAAGTGCCTTCCGGGTCGTAAAGCCCCAGAAACTCGCCACCACCATCGAGACGGAAATTAGCGTGTAAATAGACCGCACCGGGAATCCCAGCTTCTGGGGCATCCGCGAGCACCAGGAGAAATTCGCCCGCTGCGATTATCGTCCCAGCCGGGAAGGACCATTTTCCCGGCTCGGTCGCATCCTCACTCAGCGTCCACCCAGTAAGATCAACCGACTCCCCTCCATTATTATAAAGTTCAATCCAGTCTGAAGGGTCGTTGGTAGGCAGAGCAGGCTCCACCACATCTCCGTTTGGCTCCCGAACCCCGGCGAAATACTTCACCTCCGAGCCAGTCTCAATCAGGGTCACATCAGGGCCCCCAGACCGATCCATCTTCAAAGAAAAATCAAGCCGCATATCCCCGCCAAGCGTCCGATTATTTACCTGCACCGCGATCGTATTCGTCCCTTCGACCAAGAAAGCCGCCGCCGAAAGCAAGGTAATATTCTCTCCTGACACCCCCGCCTCACTGGCACGGTGAGAGATCTGATCATGGTAGATGTGAGCCTTGGAGGCCCCCATATTTCGTCGGGCCAATTCCACCCCGTTCAGCCAAATAATGAAGCCATCATCATAACGAATCGCAAAATTCAAGGACTCAATCCCACCAACTAAATCACTCGTCACTTCAAAATCCTTTCGAATATAGAGGGAGGGCGAAACATTGAAGAGTTCACTCGCTAGATTGGTTTCAATGGTGCCCAGAAAGAAACCAATCGGCATCCCGCTTGATTCCCAACTCCCATCATCGAAACCACCCGACCACCAAGGTTCACCAACGCCTGCATAGGGTTGATTATGGGAATCCCAGCGAAGGTTTCTTGGTGCATGGGTCGTCGCGATCTCGTTTACGACAACTTTCGCCACGACCGGACAAAGAAGAACTGTGATCAGAAACGGGAGCAATTTAGGTCTCATTGAGGAGTGACCTACTGCCGCAGAAGTGCTTTTTAAAGCCTCTTTTTAAAAGTGGTAATCTATCGTCAAAGTTAGACAAACCAGCACCAGCAGGAAAACTCTGAGACGACTAAATTCCCGCCACTGGTCTGAAAACGGTCCCTCCCCAGCTCCTCCAAATACGAGTGATGCAGAACTAAGGTTGCGACCGAATCAGAACAGTCAAAACAACGAAACATGAAAAAATACCATCTCAGCGTCACCCTCCTCATCGCCTTCCCGGTTGCTTCTGAAGCCGCGATCGTCTCATTCGAGGCCGAGTCCGGAACCCTCGGATCAGGCCTCGCCATACAGAGCGGTGCCGAAGCTCCCAACGCCTCCGGCGGCTCGGCCATCGTTCAAAACGGCACATCCAATCTCAGCTCACCTTTCTCTGAAAACGAAGTGGCCACCTACACGGTCACCTTCGAGACCGCAGCCACCTACAATCTCTGGATCAAAGTGGGAACAGATCGTGGAACAAGCATTAACGGAGAAGACAGCGTTTTTATGGCGGCTCGTTTTGGCGGGATTGATGTCACCTCTGACACCGCGGCCGATTGGACCAGCATCAACCGCTTCCGTATCGCGCAGGATACTTTCGCTTGGTTCAACGTCTCCGCCGGAGCCGCTCCAACCGGAGGTGGTTTCAACACCAACTCAGCGACCTTTGAAGTCACCGCCCCGGGCGATCAAACATGGCAACTCGGTGGCCGAGAAGCGAACTTCCGCATCGATGCCATCGCTTTTGCGAGCACCAATGAGTTCGACGGACTTAGCGCAAGTCAGACCATCGCCCGTCTTGATAACGCACTCATTCCGGAACCTTCCTCCACCCTCCTCCTCGGACTCTTTTCAACCTTCCTCTTAGGGAAGCGTCGTCGCGCCTGAGCTTTCATCAGCGCTTGGACCACCCCCCCGTCCAAGCGCCCCCTCATCTCTATGGCTTTTTTAAAGACAACACTTCATTGGGCTCTCGGCCTCGGCCTCGCGACTTCCATCGTCGCCACCGGTTTTGCCGAACCCATAAAATTGAAATGGCATCATTCCTACGCCGAAGCGCTCGCCGAAGCGGAGCAAAAGAAGAAGCCCATCTTCCTCGCCTTCCGGTGAGCTCCATGAGTGAACGGAAGAAACTTTGATGCGCAGGTCCTGCGCACCGACCCTATCTCACCCCGAGGAAAACTCCTCTCCCAATTTGTCCTCGCTCGAATCAATGACATGCGTGGGATCGATCTTAGGCGCTTCGATTTCGATCGTCACAATGCCGTTTTCTACTTCATCGTGAATGCAAACCAAGACATCTACCTCCGCTACGGTGGGCGGAATGCTTCATCATCGGACGCCTACCTAAATCTCGATAGCCTGCAAATCGCTCTCTCGCTCGCCCTCGAGGAACATCAGAACTTTCAAACTGGCAAACGTCCACCCGATGCAAAAGAAAAGCCCATTTTCCCAAACGACCTTCCCGGACTACGAGAGAATGTTGTCCAACGTAATCGCTGTGTCGAATGCCACCACATCGCGCACTTTGAAACGACCGTCGCAGAGAACCTCGGACAGCTCGTCAAGAAACGGGACCTCTATCGCTACCCGGAAATCGAGAAACTCGGTATCCACCTCAACATTCCCAAAGGACTCCTCGTCGCCCGCGCCGAGGCCGGCGCAAAAGAAGCCGCCCTTTTCCCCGGCGATCTCATTCAAAAAATCAATGATAACACCGTCCTCACTTTGGCTGACTTGCAATATCGACTCGATCAAGTCGACCGAGATGCCAAACACCTCAACCTCGCCATCCTGCGTCATGGTCAAACCAGATCACTCACCCTAAAGCTTCCGTCAGACTGGTGGGTCACTGACCTCAGCCATCGTAACTGGACGGTCAACCCACTCGTTTTCTTCGAAGAAAAACCTCTGGGCGAACAAGAGAGAAAAAAGCTCAAAATTCCTCCAGGTAGCTTTGCCTCCCGCATCACCGAGGTCCCGCTTGATGCTCTCCTAGAGGTCGCTCACGAACTCAAAGAAGGCGATATCATCACCGCAGTTGATGGGAAAACCAAAGACCCCTTTGGCCTTGGAGCCAAGATCTACATCAAGCTTTCTCACAAATCGGGCAGTGCCCTCCAACTTACGATCTTGCGCGGCGGCAAGAAGCAGACCCTCCCCCTTCAGACCATAAGACAGATCTTCCGCCGGGTCGAAGAATGACTTTTCCCTCTGTTCATCCCATGACTGCCCTCATGAAAATCCCCCTCGCTTTCTTCCTCGCCGCCCAAGCCACTCAACTGGCTGCGGCCCCACCGACCGGAAGCGAAACTCTCCCCGTGGAAGCACAGCAAGAAATCAAAAAGGCCGCTTCCGATCTCGCTGACGAATGGATAGCGACCATCGAAACTCTTACATCCAAAGAGAACCCTCATCTTTCGCTTTCCCAGTTGATACAAAAGATGATGCCACATGGCTTCGCCAAAGTCGGCGACCTCACCTCCCGCGATGCTAAAGATCCACCCGGACGATGGGACATCCGCCGTCGCGAAAACGCCGCAAAGGCGGACCGAAAATTCGTCAAAGCCCTCCAAGCACACACCACCGACCATCTCACTCATCAATCCTTTGCGAGCGCCCTTGAGTCCCTCCTCGCCGTCTCCCCCAACAAACTCATCCCGCTTGACGCGAACCACGATGGCAAGATTACCCTCGTAGAATTTGCGCCCAGCTCCCCTCTCACCCAGAACGAGGAAACCGACTCCGACGGCTTCACAAAAAACCAACGGAAACGTTTCGCAACCTATGACGACAACGATAACGGAAGCATTGAAGGAGCCGAAATAATCACAAGCACCTCCCGAACCCGCCATACCATGCGAGCCAATATGCTCGCCGTTCTCATCCACCGCGCAGACCTCGATCAAGACTCATCCTTGTCTCAAAGTGAACTTGAGAAACTTCTCCCCAAGGTGACCAAAATCCCCAAAGCAGTCCCCATTTCCGAAGCTCTCTTTTGGCTCCGACGTCTCGACTCCGACGACTTAACTTCACTTCACAAAAAACTGCTCCAGAAGCGATAAGGGTCGACGACACGCTCCCTTCTCACCTTCCTTTTCTTTTCTTGATCGTCGTCGCAACAACCCATTGCCACGCGGACCGCAATCTTGACGTTTCCTTCAAGCCAAAAGCCATCAAAGTTGGCAAGGGTAACCCCCGATCACCTTCAATCTGGCAATCTTAAGAAGCTCCCCTCTTTCCCTAAAACCATCGAGGAGTTTTCGACTCCCCAAGGTGACCCTCGATTGAAACCCGAACCACGCCGCAATTGACCGCTCAAAGATGTCAATTCAAGACTCATCCTTTCCCTTGAAAAAATACAAAGTACGGCAACCATCTTAGCAGTTCAAACATCCATGAAGAAACTCTCTACCCTTTTGGCTGCAGCCTTCATTCCCTGCAGCCTTCCTGCCGAACTTGTCATTAACGAAATCCTCTTTGATCCCTCGCCGGATAATGACGTCAACCAAGACGGAATCTACAATTCCGGTGAAGATGAGTTCATCGAAATCGTCAACACTGGAGCACTCGCAATTGATTTAGGCGGCTACCAACTCACCGACGCCGGTGGCGACGCTTACACTTTCCCAAATATCATCATTCGCCCTCTCGAGGCCGTTGTTCTTTTTGGAGGCGGTAATCCTCCTTCCCGAATCAACGATGCCCAAGTTCTCCTTAGCGATATGACACTCAACAATGATGCCGGGACCATTACCTTTTTGGACGGCACTTTCAACGTGATCCAAACCGTCTCATGGTCAGCCAATTCCGAGGCAGAAAACCAATCATTCAATCGCGACCCCGACCTTACCGGAGACTTTACGGCCTTCTCGGCCATCGCAGACGCCTTCGGGACTGAAACTCCCGGCCTCACCTCTAACGGAGACTACTTCGACCCTTCGGTGCCTCTTCTCGGAATCACTCCAGAGTCCGATACCATCAATGAATCGGGAGCGGGAAATACCATCACCAAGACCATCACTCTCAGCAGCGCACCGGAGTTCTACCCGCTTGAGATCAGTCTCGAATGTAGCGACACCTCCGAGGCCACCGTCCCAGCCAATCTTTTGATCGAGAGCGGACTCACCGGAACCTTCACCGTGACTGCCGTCGATGACACGATTCCCGATGGAAATCAGTCTGTGACCATCACGGCCACTTCCCCAAACTTTCGCACTGCCGTCGCCTCCGTAGTCGTCGCAGATGATTCTGACGCCAGAACCCTCCTTACCAGTCCCATCCTTATCACGCAATTCCACGAAGGCCCCGTCCACAGCAACTACATTGAACTTACAAATGTTTCCGACCAAGCAGTTGATCTTTCCTCCTTCATTTTGACTGGCTGGGTGACCGCTGCAACCGAAAATTTCAAAACGATCGGCAACCTTCCGATAGACGGACGGGCTCTAAACCTCTTCGGTATTTTAGACCCCGGTAACAGCGTCGTTGTCACGAGTAGCGACGCCACGACCCCTATCCCTTCTGCTGCTGCAGACTTCATCTCACAACTTGCCTTCTTTAACGGTGATGACTCGATGGTGCTCTACCGTAACGCAACCGGAAACCCTGCCAACATTGCCGATGCTATCACCTTCACCAACGACGGCAACGAAGGTTCCGCACGAGGCTTCGTGAGACTCAATCGAGTAGCGGGCTACGACATTCAACCAGGAACCTCCCTCCTCAACTACGACTACGTCTGGCAAGAAGTAAGCATTGAAGACGTCGAGGTAGCGACCGCCGAGAGCGACTTATTTCTCGGCACAAGCTCTCTGGGACAAGCGCGTCCAAGCGTCACCTTAGCCGCTGACCAAAACGCCATCCTTGAAAGTGGGCCCACTAATTCAGCGGAGTTCACCCTTACCCTAAGTGAACCACCGGCGAGTTATCCTGTCATCATCACCCTTTCGACCAACAACCCGACAGCCCTCACTATTCCAAGTACTATTGAGATTACGAGCGGAGTAGAATCGAGGTTTCTTGTCACTGCCATTGATAATAATTTTCCAAATGCCGATCGCGAAATCGTGATTCTCGCACGCCCCGGGATTAACTATATTCCGAACTTCGCACCACTCACGATTGTGGGCGATGACGATGCCAGGCCAGACTCGGAAAGCCCGCTCCTTTTCACCCAAATCATGGAAGGCTTCGGCAACAGCGACTACGTTGAAATCACCAATGTTTCAGATCAAGACGTGGATCTTGGAGAATACATCTTCACGGCTTGGTATGATCCGGGAACTCTAGATTTCAAAGACCCCACTAAGCAACCCTCTCGCCAGGAACCACTGAGCGGGATCTTACCAGCAGGCGCCGTCCTCACTCTCGCAAATGAACAGGCTACGACACCGTTTACCCCGGACCAAGTATCCCGAGCGAGCTTCGTGGCGCGCTTCTCTGGTAACGATAGCTTGGTTCTCTACAAAGGTGAGATACAGCCGCTGAACATTGTCGACGCCCTCGTTGCGACCACCAACGGGGGAGAATTCGTCGGCAAAAGCTTCATTCGCACCAGCGTTCAGCAAGGCTTCGACCTCAATTCGGACGCTACCGTTCTTGACTTCAGCAGGGTCTGGATCGAAGTGACACTCAGCGACGTTCAAAATGCCACGAGCGGCCTCGATGCTTTTCTCGGGACGACCTCTCTGGCTGGATCCGTTACGTCCGAGAGTTTGGCAATTCTTAACGTTTCCTTAGATCGTGAAAATGACCGGATGACTCTTATTGTCCGGGGACTCCGAAATAAGACCTGGCAACTGGAATCATCGCCTGATCTAGGAGAAAACACTCCTTGGATGGAGGTCACCCAAGGATACTCACGATCCGAGAACGACGATGGCTCCGAAACCATTATTTTCACAAATGCTTTCGAAAATGATCCAACCCTGCTTTATCGCTTCCGCGAAATAAGTCCTTCCCAAGACTGAATACTATGGAAGATGTCGTTCTTCCCAGACGGAACCAGTCAGCAACCTCCCTGGAGGTTCGAAAAGACTTCAGCGCTCCCTCCGCTTGTTGGAGAACTTCTGGAAGCCCGCACCACGCTCCGAGTCACGATGCATCAAAAAGTATTTCATTTGGAGTCCCGGTCCAAACCCTTGCTCCTCGACATCGATCAAGCGGTCATCCGCGTTGCCGATCAACGCAAACACCCCATCGTTTAGGCTGATTTTCTGCAAGCTGGTTTCTAGTTTCAACAGAACCAACTCGCGATTTCCTGCGAACTTAAAGTCACCTGAGTTCCCCCTAGAAGAATGATCAATCGTCTCAATATTCAACAAGGCCCTTTCTGGGATAACCTCACCATCCTTTCGGCATGCCACCTCGGTTTCACCACCCCGACCAATTCAATTGCCACTCTTGTTAACACCTCAAATGCCTTCATGGACCAGTCCCTCTTCGTGGTTCCCTCCGCAGGGTTGACGGTCAGCACAAATCGATTCCACGACGTCTTCTCAATCACCGATCCCTCGGGGTTGAAGATGATCTCACGCAGCCGTCAACTCGGCCTCGCCTGGCTTCCGCGATCACCCGAAAACCGAAAGAAGTTAGCTCTTTTTTCAAAGGCTTTCGAAGAAGGTCAATTTGGGTCTGACGTGAAAGCCCCTAGCGTCGCAAAACCCGATCTTTGTCCCTGCTGTTCCCAGGCAGCAAAGATGCGCGTCCATTTCGGCTTACCAAATCCCATCGCTTCCATCCTAACTTTCTGTTCACGGAGTGGCATTGAGCTAACCGTTACCACTGGGAACACCGAGGGATCACTCACCATTTCTCACCTGCCCGAGACCCTCGAGATTAAAAATGATCATCTGATCTCGGTTGATTCAAGAAGCCGTATCGACATCGACTTCAGTCATCTTCACGCAATTTGCCTGGGCCAAGATTTCTTGGAAGCCAATGCCCAGCAAACGATCACCCTCTTCGACTCACTCGGCGTCCCCACCCTCCGCTTTCACGCCGACTTATCGCAAGTGGACGGGCGCTGGCAAAAAATCCTACAGCGTCAAAATTACGGTTATCAAATTCTCTTTCAGACTCGTTAATTGCGAGCGGGAGAGTGAACAAGATAGGGCCATCTCAGCTCTTCTTCCAAGTTGCTCCCGCTGCCTAAAAACCCGCCTCTTGACCAGCCTGATTTCCGAAAGCTCGGATGGCCGGTTTGCAATGAAGGTTCCATCTCTTTGCCCTCTTGCAGGACACTAAGAATGGGGCTCTCTCCAGCCTTCAGCATCCGCTTCGAATGTCTCGTCACTTTTATCGTGAGGGATTCACACGCTCTCCCGCAACCGCCGTGATCACCTCTCCTTTTTGGGTTCTTCCTCTCACCACTTTGAGCTCAACTTTGCGAGCCTCTCGCTTCACCTTGTTGAACTGATATTACAAATCGGCAAACGTCACTACCTCAGATTCATTGAGTCCGGCAATTAAATCCCCCTCTTTCAATCCCGGCCCACTCTTCATGACCAATCCCTTTGGCTCATCCAATTCGATCCCGATCTTCTTTAAGCCTGGCGAAAGAGAGATGTCACTCGGCTTAAAGAACTCACCCCGCTCCTCAAGCTCTACCGCCTGATAGTCCACAATGAGATGACACCCCACACAGCGATTCATTTCCACCACCACTCCTTTTAGACTGATAATATCGCAAGGGTAAAACGACTTCACTTTCGGCTTTTTCTCCCGTGGATTTTAATTTTGCTCAAGTGCCAATTTCAAGGCCAGATCGGAGCTTTCTCCGTTCAGCTAAGTGGTCGCAGACTCCACATCCCGCCCACCATAGTGCAGGGAGATTTCCTCGTCGGCATTCAGGACAAAACAGGAGATCGAGCCTATCTCAAAAGCGGGAGCCATTGACTTGTCGGCTTCGTGCGCTGTTAGTATTAGAGTGATGGAAGGCAAATTTGACTTTCACGCCCGAAATGCGGGGTCTGTAAATTGGTTTACCACGACTCATTCCAGACCGTTGAACCCTACAGACTATCACCTATCAGCCCTTCCTACGTCCAGTCTTACCCGAAATCACAAGCGGTAAAGAATACCGCGAAGAACGCCAGCGCTTCATTCGAATCTTGAAAATTAGAGCGCTTTCGAAATCGGTTCCCTCCTGGGCAGAACGGGGGACCATCAAAAAATGGGATGCCATCGCTCTCGATGAGTGGGCAGCTTTCGGGATTCCAAGCGACGGCCGGTGGCTCGCGGCCCAGTTTCTCTCGCGAGTATGAAACCAATACGTAAGGCGGGAGAGCGGGAAGCGCGATCCTATCAGTGCTCAGGGCGTTTGGGATCAAGAGCACTGGCAAGGGTTCCAGAAGTGGGCGGTCGATCCGTTTACGTTGTGACGTTTTCAGTCGAGGCGATGAAAGGATCTCCGCTCAACGCAAGGTCCCCGCTCATTTTGGAGTCGTTCTTTAGCAAGGAAAGCCCAGCTTTTAGGGCACGCAATTCATGGGCTGGGGGGGTATGAAAATTATTCATCACCCCCCCCTTGCGCGGATCGAAACTCGGGTTAACTCATTAAGATTATGAAAAGAATTCATACCTTAGTTGTTGTGTCCCTCACCGGACTCCTCTCGGTTGTTGGTTTGAGCAGTTGTTCCACCAACAGTCAGGACCACGCAAATGCCGCGAGTATCGAAAAAGCAGGTCCAACTCGGGGCTTTCATCCTAGCCGCAGGACCTTTGGTTCCACAGCTCGCAAACACCTTGAAAAGCCTGAATTTACCGGGGAGAAGAAAGCTCCTACCCGTGGCTTCCATCCAGGTCGTCGTTAAGGAGTGTCGCCAAAGTTAGGTGAGCTCGATGGTCACTCCCTTAAATTGAGCTCATCCTAGCCGAACGGCAGGAGATCGAAGGACCTCGTAAGATGACAGCCAACCAAGGACCCTATTTCCCAACCTACATTTGTCTGCGAAAATTAGCGTAACGCTTTCTGGTTTAGACATAAGCGACCGAAAAGCAACCGATCCAATAAAGCAACCTTCGCTCCGTTTATAAAGATTGGATGCCCGCACAAGGGTAAATTTTCCAGTAGATTCCTGTCGCTTCCTGCGTAGAGTGTTTCGCAATCATGATGCCTTTTCATCTCAGATTCTACACGCTCAGCCTCCTCGCCCTCGCGGGCTCAGCGACGGCCGGGGAGCTTGAGTTCAACCGGGACATTCGGCCCATTCTCTCGGAGAACTGCTTCCACTGCCACGGGCCCGATCCGCACACGAGGGAGGCGAAGCTCCGCCTCGATACCCGAGAGGGCGCTCTCAAGAAGGAAGCCCTCGTCCCCGGCAATCCGGATGACAGCGAGGTGATGTATCGCGTGACCTCGGATGATGAGGATGAGGTGATGCCCCCACCGGACAGTCACTTGTCGCTGACCAAAAAGCAGATCGCCACGCTGAAGCAGTGGATCAAGGAGGGTGCCGACTACCAAGGTCACTGGGGCTTCGAGGTCCCCGTCACCGAGAAAACCGCGCCCGTCCGTGAACTCATCGACTCCGGCATTCGCAAACGACTCCGTGAAGAAGGTCTTGAACCCTCCAAGCCCGCCCAGCGAGTGACTCTCATCCGACGACTCTCCCTCGACCTCCGGGGACTCCCGCCCTCGCTCGCTGAGATCGAGGCCTTCCTCGCCGACGAATCACCCAAGGCTTGGGATTCTCTCGTCGACCGCATGCTTGCCTCACCGCAAACCGCGGAGCGACTGGCACTCGACTGGCTCGACACCGCGCGGTATTCGGACACCAATGGTTACTCCATTGATGACCACAGGGAGATGTGGGGATGGCGGGACTGGGTCATTCACTCCTTCATGGAGAATCAGCCCTATGACGAATTTCTGACCGAGCAGCTCGCCGGCGATCTCATTCCCAATGCCACCCCGCAGCAGGTCATGGCGACCGGCTTCCTGCGCAACAGCATGAACACTCATGAGGGCGGAACGATTCCCGAGGAGTATCAAGTCGCTTACCTTGCGGACAAGGTCGATACCGTTTCCTCCACCTTCATGGGCCTCACCATGAAGTGCGCCCAGTGCCACGATCACAAATACGATCCCATCAGCCAAAAGGACTACTACCGCTTTTTCGCCTTCTTCAACTCAGCCACCGAGTTGGGCCAAGGAGCCACCAACGGAAACACGCAACCGTTCATTCAGGTCGAATCGCCCCTTCACGAAATCTCAGGATTGGCGCAAGCGCTCACGCAAAGGGAAGCGCGTCTCACACAATTGCGCAACGATCTCATCCATGAAGAACCGAATCACTACACGGCATGGCAGGCCGAAATTCTGGCCAAGGCTGACACCTCAAGCACCCTGCCTTCCGAGAAGAGCCGCGGCTTTGTCTTCCCACCAACCGAGCAAACTCCCGAATGGATTTGGGCAGAAAAAGCGAATCCCACCGATCACATCCTCGTGCGCAAACAAATTGCCATCAAGAAGGACCTCGATTCGGCTCATCTCTTCTTTACCTGCGATAACAGTGCTGATCTCTATGTGAACGGCAAGAAGCTCAGCCACGTCGAGCCATGGATGGAGCCAAAGACCGTAGAGATCTCCCTGGAACTTAAGCAAGGCCGGAACACCATCGCTGCGGATGCGCGCAATACCGGACCGGTCGCGGGATTCATCGCGGTGATCCAACTCAAATACAAAGGCGGTGAAACCAAATATATCACGAGCGCAGCAGACTGGCAGTGGAAGCTTGCGACAGGTGCCGATCCCATCAGGGCATTTGCCGACGAGGGCGCTTGGCAGAATGTCGTATCGCTTGGTAAGCACGGCATGGCGCCTTGGGGAAATCTGGAAACCCAGAAGCCCGACCAACCAGGAGACCCAACCCTGGCCAAGATTCTCAACAAGGCTCCTGAGGCACGAAGCGACGTTGAAAAAAAAGACCTCATCAATGAATACCTCAAGAAGGCACCCACCCAGACGAAACGACTCGCCAAGGCCCTGGGGATCGAACTTGGAATCGTCCGGAAGAAGCTTCAGGCGGGCGGCAAAACCAGCGTCATGGTGATGGATTCACCTGGCAAACGAACGACCCACATCCTCTCCCGTGGCGAATATGACAAGCCCGGCGAGGAAGTGACGGCCGGAGTTCCTGCGCTTTTCCAACAGCTTCCCAAAGAGGCGCCCTCGGACCGACTCGCCCTCGCTCAATGGTTGGTCGATGAATCAAACCCACTGACGGCCCGCGTCGCGGTCAACCGTTACTGGCAAATGATCTTCGGCCAAGGATTGGTGGGAACCCCGGAAGATTTCGGATCCCAGGGAGAATGGCCCTCGCACCCGGAACTCCTCGATATCCTGGCGGTGCGCTTTCGCGAAGGCGGCTGGGACATCCGGAACCTCCTCAAGGAAATCGTGATGTCGAAGTCCTACCAACAACGCTCCGACATCTCGCCCGCGCAACTCCATGCCGATGCCCGGAACCGTCTCCTTGCCCGGGCACCCCGTATTCGGCTGCCAGCCGAGTTAGTCCGCGACAACGCGCTCTTGATCAGCGGACTCCTGAATCCTCGGATCGGAGGCCCGAGTGTCTATCCCGAGCAACCGGAAGGACTGTGGCGCCAGATTAGCCACTTCGGCTATGGGGCCTTCACGGCACAGGCTTACTTCCCAGATGCCGGCGAAGCGACCCAGCGCCGCAGCATGTATACCTTCTGGAAGCGCACCTCGCCCCCACCCTCCCTCGCCATCTTTGATGCCCCTACCCGGGAGACCTGCACCGTCCGGCGCATGGGAACCAACACCCCACTTCAAGCACTCGTGCTCCTGAACGACCCGCAGTATCTCAATGCCTCACGTGCACTCGCAACGCGCATGATCGACGAAGGAGGCGACTCCACCGAAAGCCGCATCTCTCATGCCTTCCGATTGGCCACCGCACGTCCGCCCAATTCGGCTGAATTAGAAATTCTCGGCTCGATGTATACGCGTGAAAAAGAGCGTTTCAGCGCGAAACCCGAGGATGCCAAAGAACTCATGCAGTCTAAGGATGCCACCCCGGAACTTGCCGCGCTCACCATGGTCGCTTCGACCATCCTCAATTTGAACGAAACCATCACGAAACAGTAACCATGGGCACGACTTCAATTTCACGACGCGGCTTCATCGGGACAGGAGGCGGCACCCTCGCCTTCATGGGCCTGCCCTCGATGCGCGCGAGCGCCGGGCCGCAACTCGGCTTGCCTCAACTCCCCCACCATCAGCCCACCGCCAAACGGGTCATCTATCTCTTCCAGTCCGGTGGACCCTCTCATGTCGACCTCTTTGATCACAAGCCGACCCTCAAGAAACTCCACGGCACCGATCTCCCCGAGAGCGTGCGCGGGAGTCAGCGCGTCACCGGCATGACCGCCGGCCAGAGCAAGTTCCTTGTCAACGCCGCGATCTCCGAGATCAAGCCACGCGGACAAAGCGGGGTTACGATTAGTGACTTGCTGCCCTACACCTGCGGGATCGCCGACGACATCACCCTGATCAAGTCGGTCCACACCGAAGCCATCAATCACGACCCGGGCATCACCTTCATCAACACCGGCTCGCAGATTCCCGGGCTCCCCAGCCTTGGGGCCTGGTGCAATTACGGACTCGGCAGCCACAATCCCGACATGCCGGGCTACATCGTGATGCTCTCCCAAGGCTCGGGTAAGAACCCGGGCCAACCGATCTTCTCACGCCTCTGGGGAAGCGGCTTCATTCCCTCCAGCCATCAAGGGGTCCAACTTCGCGGCGGCGGCTCTCCCATCCTCTATCTCGATGATCCGAAGGGCATCGACCGGGCCAGCCGGCGCAAGATGCTCGATGACCTTGCCAAAATGAATGCCCTCCGCCTCGACCAAACGGGTGACCCCGAGATCGCGACCCGCAATTTTCAATACGACATGGCCTACCGCATGCAGGCCTCCGCCCCGGAAATCACCAATCTCTCAGACGAACCCGCGAGCACCTTTGAGCTCTACGGCGAGGACGCCCGCACCCCCGGAACTTACGCCTACAACTGCCTGCTCGCCCGCCGGATGGCCGAGCGCGACGTCCGCTTTATCCAGATCTTCCATCGTGGCTGGGATCAGCACAATAGCCTGGTCGCGCACCTCGGGGCCCAATGCCTAGACACCGACCGCGCCTCGGCCGCCTTGGTCACTGACCTCAAGCAGCGGGGCATGCTCGCAGACACCCTCGTGGTCTGGGGGGGCGAGTTTGGTCGCAGCGTTTATAGCCAGGGCGGTCTCAATGCCGGCCGCGACCACCACGGCCGCTGCTTCAGCATGTGGATGGCGGGTGGAGGAGTTTCAGCGGGCAAGATGTATGGAGAGACCGACGATTTCTGCTACAACATCGTTCAGGATCCCGTCCACATCCGCGATCTCAACGCCACCATTCTTCACACCCTCGGGATCAACGATAAACGCTTTCAATTCAAATTCCAGGGCCTCAACCACACCCCCACCGGTGTCGAAGCCACCCGGGTGGTTCGGGAGATCCTTGCCTAGAGTATCACGCCACCTGGAAACGCCCCCCGCCAAGGTAACTTCCCTCAGGGAGGGGCCAACTTTTCCTGACATCTTTTGAGGGAGAAAAGTAAGGAAGCGTTTCTTGCTCCGTATTCCTCCCTCTGTCTTTCATCATGAAAACCGCACTCACCCTCACCACTCTCTGCCTTGGCGTCCTCCAGTCGATGGCCGCACCGTCCTGGATTTGGTCCTCCAAAGCCCCCGGGGACACGGATCAAGTCACTTTCCGGACCACCGTGAACATCCCAGAAGGCGGGGTCTCCATGGCCAAGCTCCTCTTCACCTGCGACAACGGTGCGACCGCATTCTTAAACGGCAAAAAAATCCTTACCAATCCTGATTGGCAGACCCCCTCCTCCCGCGACATCACTGATCTCATCAAGCCCGGTAGCAATGAGCTGACCTTTCAAGCAAAGAATGAAGGCGGGGCCGCCGGCTTTATCGCCACCCTTTCCCTCAAACAAAAGGACGGCAAGACCACCCAGGTCGAATCCGGCGCAAACTGGGAAGCCCGGCCCGCAGGCTCCAAAAAGTGGAGCCCCGCCACCGTGATCGCAGCGTATGGCCAAGGACCTTGGAAAAAAGCCTTCGACGGCCCCGCGCTCGATCCGGTCGCCGACGAAGTCGTCACCCTTCCCGGCTTCACCGCTGACAAACTCTACACCGTTCCCAAGGGCGAACAGGGCTCCTGGGTCGCCATGACCGTCGACCCCAAAGGAAACCTCATCACGGGCGACCAATACGGCGGCCTTTACCGCGTCACCCTTCCCGCCCTCGGCAGCACCGACGGGACCAAAGTTGAAAAGCTTCAAGCCAAGGTCGAAGGAGCCCACGGACTTTGCTACGTCTTCGATTCCCTCTACGTCCTCAAGAACGAACAAAAAGGCCCCAACGGCCTCTTCCGTCTCCGTGACACCAACAACGACGGTCAGTTCGATGAAGAAAAAATGCTCCGCGAATTCAAAGGCGGCGGCGAGCACGGTCTTCACAGCATCGTCCCCGGACCCGATGGCAACTCCCTCTACCTCGTCTTCGGCAACCACACCAACGCACCCGAAAAAATCGACCACTCCCGCCCCGCCCAAGCTTGGTCCGAGGACCATCTCCTCCCCCGCATGTGGGATGCCAACGGCCACGCCAAAGGTCGTCTCGCCCCCGGCGGCTACATCATCAAGACCGATCCCGATGCCAAAGAAATCGAAATGATCGGCTCGGGCTTCCGCAATGAATTCGATGCCGCCTTCGACCAAAACGGCGAACTCTTCGCCTTCGATGCCGACATGGAATGGGACCTCGGCTCGCCCTGGTATCGCCCCACCCGCGTGAACCACGTCGTCAGCGGACTCGAAGCGGGCTGGCGCTCAGGCACCGGCAAGTGGCCCGACCACTATCCCGACACCCTCCCTGCGACCGCCGACATCGGTCCCGGCAGCCCCACCGGAGTCGCCATCGGCACCGGTGCCAAATTCCCCGCCAATTATCAGCGCGCCCTCTACCTCAACGACTGGACCTACGGCACGATGTATGCCGTCCATCTCGTCCCCAACGGCGGCAGCTTCACTGGTGAAGTGGAAGAATTCGTGAGCGGACGTCCCCTGCCCCTCACCGACGTCGTCATTCACCCCACCGACGGCTCGATGTATTTCATGATCGGTGGCCGCCGCACCCAGTCCGCCCTCTACCGCGTCACCTACACCGGCAAGGAATCGACCGCGCCCGTAAAGGCCCTTCCCGTCACCGTCGAAGCCAAGCTCCGCCACGACCTCGAAAAGCTTCACGAAAGTGGCACCGGACCTGAAGTCATCGCCAAGGCCCTGCCCTACCTCGACCACCCTGATCGTAACGTTCGCTACGCCGCCCGTGTCGCCCTCGAACGCCAGCCCGCGGCCCAATGGGCAGCTCAGGTCCTCGCCCGGACTTCCCCTTGGGCGGTCATCGAAGGAACCGTCGCTCTCGCCCGCATTGGCGAAGCCTCACACCAGTCCGCCCTCTTGAAAAAACTAGGCTCCCTCGATCCTAAATCTCTCACCCGGGACCAACTCCTCGGCTGGATCCGGGCCCACTCTCTCGCCTTCATCCGCCTCGGAGAACCGCAAACTAAGGCCGCTCTCATCCAGCGCTTTGCCCCGCTCTTCCCTGCCCAAGACAATGCTCTCGACCACGATCTCGCCGAGATGCTCATCTACCTGGGCGACCCTTCCGTCGTTGCCAAAACCCTGCAGCTCATGGCCACCGCCAAGGACGATCACACCGAACTCACCAACGAAGGTGTCCTCGCTCGGAACTCCGGATACGCCAGCGCGGCCCGCGAAGTTCACCAAAGCCGCCCCAACCTCCAGCAATACAGCTACCTCTACCTCCTCCGGAACGCCAAGGCCGGTTGGAATCCCGGACTTCGTCAAACTTACTTCTCCTGGTTCACCAAAGCGAGCGAATGGAAGGGCGGCAATAGCTTGAAGAAATTCATCGATAATATCCGCCAGGAAGCTCTCGCCAACATCGCCCCTGATTCCGAAAAAGAGGCCCTCGACAAGCTTTCCAGCATTCCTCCGGTAGTCCTGGCCAACATCAAGCCCGCAATCGGTCCCGGTCGTTCATGGAGCGTCGCCGAAGGGGTGGTCGAAGTCAGCAAGCACAAGACCGGTCGAAATTTCGCCCGCGGTCAGGAACTCTACGCTGCCAACGCGTGTGCGAGCTGCCACCGCATGGCTGGCGAAGGCGGAGGCATCGGCCCCGACCTCACCGGTTCCGGAAGTCGCTACACCACCTCGGACCTCCTTGAGAACATCGTAGAACCTTCCAAGGTCATCTCCGACCAATACGGCAGTGAAACGATCACCACCAAGGACGGCTCGCTCATCATCGGCAGAATCGGCGGAGAAACCAAAGAAACCCTCTCGGTCATGACCAACCCCTTCGCCCCCGATTCACTCATCGAAATCCCGATGAAGGACATTGCCTCCCGCGAGCAACTTCCGATTTCCATGATGCCTCCTGGCCTCATCAACAGCCTCAACCCTGATGAACTCGCCGACCTCGTGGCCTACCTCATGTCGGGAGCGAATTCTGAGGACGCGGCCTTCAAAAAGTAAGATCCCTCGGTGTCACAATGGCATCCGCCGCCAACTGCAATCTTCATCATTCCCTGACAAGCTCACGCCGCCTTCATCCCTGACGAGATCTGGACAATTTGGAGAGAAGGATGAGCGCTGTGCCCATCGCTCGTCTGACTGTTTGCGGTGACTCAGGGTGGCCCCATCGTCATTCTGCAAGATAAGATTAAAAAAGCCCGCACTCCGAGGAGGGCGGGCTTAGGGAGATTAAGATCAGAGGTGGTAGCCTCCGCTACCTTTAATAACGATAGTGAGCGGGCTTGAAGGGGCCTTCGGGGCTGACATCGATGTAGTCGGCCTGCTCTTGAGTGAGCTTGGTCAACTTGGCACCAATCTTGGCGAGATGAAGTCGTGCAACTTCCTCATCGAGTTCCTTGGGAAGCACTTCGACCCCGATTTCACGGGTGTCCTTGCTTTCCCAAAGAGCAATCTGTGCGAGCGTCTGGTTGGTGAAGCTGTTGGACATCACGAAGCTTGGGTGGCCGGTGCCACAACCGAGGTTCACGAGGCGACCTTCGGCAAGCATGTAGATCGCATTGCCAGCTTTGAAGGTATACTTATCAACCTGAGGCTTAATGTTGAGCTTCTCAATTCCAGCAAGGGCCTCGAGCTTATCGATTTGGATCTCGTTGTCGAAGTGACCAATATTACAAACGATGGCTTGGTCCTTCATCTTCTCCATGTGCTCGGCGCGGATGATATCGAAGTTTCCGGTGGTGGTGACATAGATGTCGCCCCAACCGAGGGTGTCTTCAATGGTGAGAACGCGGAAGCCTTCCATGGCAGCTTGCAGAGCGCAGATAGGATCGACTTCGGTCACGACAACCTGAGCACCTTGGGCACGGAGAGCTTGGGCACAGCCTTTGCCAACATCGCCGTATCCGCAGACCACCCCGACCTTGCCAGAAATCATGACATCAGTGGCACGCTTGATGCCATCGATGAGGGACTCACGGCAGCCGTAAAGGTTGTCGAACTTCGACTTGGTGACGGAGTCGTTCACGTTGATCGCAGGGAAGAGAAGCTTCCCATCACGCTGCATCTGGTAAAGACGATGAACACCGGTGGTGGTCTCCTCGGAGACTCCCTTGAGCTCGGGAACCCAAGTGTGGAAGATGCCGGGCTGCTTGGCGTGAATGTCTTTGAGGAGTCCCTTGATAACGGCTTCTTCGGTAGAAGAGGCGGGCTCATTGACCCAGTCGGAACCGTTTTCGAGCTCGTATCCTTTATGGATGAGGAGAGTGGCATCGCCACCATCATCGACAATCATTTGGGGGCCAAGCGGAAGTCCGCCCTCGGGATTCGGGAACTGGAGGGCCTGCCAGGTGCACCACCAGTATTCCTCAAGAGTCTCGCCCTTCCAGGCGAAGACAGGATAGCCAGCCTCGGCCATGGCGGCAGCGGCGTGGTCTTGGGTCGAGAAAATGTTGCAGGAGCACCAACGGACGTCGGCACCGACGGCACGGAGAGTCTCCATGAGGACGGCTGTCTGGATGGTCATATGAAGTGATCCCATCACACGAACGCCGTCAAGGGGCTTCGAAGGGCCATACTTTTCGCGAGTCGCGACGAGGCCGGGCATTTCGTGCTCGGCGACATCAAGTTCCTTGCGACCGAAACCGGCTAGGCCGATGTCTTTAACTTTGTAATCTGACATATTATTTTTTGGTTTTGTGAGGTGTAGAATCTTTGAGGGGACAGAAACGGCGGCTCTTTCCATCCGATTCTCCAGTCCAAAGTCTCTTGTAGACTTCAGAGCTGCCTAGATTTCGAGCGCTTCCTGGCAAGTCCGTCTCCACACTTCAAGATCTTCAAAAGATGCGGACGACATCGCTGCTCACTGTTCACTCTTACCTAGAGGGCTGCTTTGAGGGCATCAATTTTGTCCAACTGCTCCCAGGGGAGATCGGCGGAGGAGTATCCAAAGTGACCGTAGTTGGTCGATTGACCGTAAATGGGGCGGAGGAGATCGAGCTGGGCCACGATGTTGGCGGCCTTGAAACTGAAGACCTCCTGCACTGCTTTGACGATCTTCTCTTCATCAACTTCGTTCGTGCCGAAAGTGTTGACGTTGATGCTGACGGGATCGGGATATCCGATGGCATAGGCGAGCTGAAGCTCACACTCGGTCGCGAGACCAGCGGCTACGATGTTTTTGGCAACCCAACGCGCCATGTAAGCAGCCGAGCGATCAACCTTGGAAGGATCTTTCCCAGAGAAAGCACCACCGCCGTGACGGCCCATGCCCCCGTAGGTGTCAACGATAATTTTACGCCCGGTCAGTCCGGCATCACCCTCTGGCCCCCCTGTCACGAAACGTCCGGTCGGGTTGATAAGATACTGAGTATCGTCGCGGAGAAGCTCACCGGGAATGACCTTTTCAATGAGGTCACGCTTCAGGATTTCGCGCATTTCAGGAGTGTCGATTTCGGCAGCGTGCATCGTGGAAACAACCACCGCAGTGACACTGACAGGCTTGCCGCCTTCATATTGCATCGAAACCTGAGTCTTGGAATCCGGACGAAGCCAGGTGTGCACGCGGTCTTTGCGAAGATTGGTCAAAGCCTCTCCCAAGCGGTGGGCGTATGCCACCGGAGCAGGCATGAACTCCTCGGTATCATCGGAAGCATAACCAAACATGATTCCCTGATCCCCGGCTCCCTGCTCGGCGGTGTCCTTATACTCGGCAGCACCTGCATCGACGCCTTGGGCAATGTCTTGCGACTGCTTCCCGAGGAGGTTCATGAAGAAGAGGCTGTCAGCCTCAAACTTCGAGGTGTAGCTATACTCGGTATTATCGGCGTAGGATCGATCGTAGCCAATCGTACGGACGGCCTCGCGAGCCACTTCTTCGTAATTAAACTTGGCTCCGGTTGTGATTTCGCCGGCAAGAACAAGTGCGTTATCCTTCACGAGAGTTTCGCAGGCAACACGGGACTTGGGATCTTGCTCAAGGCAAGCATCGAGGATAGCGTCGGAAACGGTATCACAGACCTTGTCGGGATGTCCTTCAGTGACGGATTCTGAGGAGAAAATGAAATTTTTGCTCATGGTTCGTTTTTTGATATCGTCGAATCGCGATACGTTGATACGAATTAATCCCACTTTCCCATGCCGTCAATTCTCAATTCCCTGAAACTCATCTCAGATCCGACTCGTTTGCGTATTTTACTCCTCCTCGGAGAGGAATCTCTTTCTGTAGCCGAACTCCAACAAATCCTTGGGATGGGCCAATCCCGAATCTCCACCCAACTCTCCCAGCTCAAAAAAGAAGGCCTCGTCACCGACCAGCGATCCGGAAAAAACAACATCTATTCCGCTTGCGTCCCGGAAAGTCTCGCGAGGATCATCCTTGAAGCGGGTCACGAGATCCCTGAGTGCCAAAAAGACATTCCCTCTCTCCGCCACGTTCTCCGAAAACGCAAGGATCAGGTTCGCGCCTACTTTGATGCCTTGGCCGGGAGATTCGGCCGGGAATACGTCCCGGGTCGTTCCTGGAAAGGACTTGCCGAGGCCATGCTTAAGATCCTCAACTACGAGGTCGTGGCCGACCTCGGCGCCGGCGAAGGAACCCTCTCACAGCTCATCGCCCAGCGGGCCCGCAAGGTCATCGCTATCGACAACTCCGAAAAAATGATCGAGTTCGGCCAAAAGCTCGCCAAAGAAAATAACCTCCCCAACCTCGAATACCGCCTCGGCGACATCGAGTCTCCACCCATCGACGATGGCTCCGTCGACCTCGCCATTCTCTCTCAAGCCCTCCACCATGCCGAGCAACCCTTGACCGCTCTTACCGAAGCGCACCGTATCCTGAAACCCGGCGGTCGCCTCATCGTGCTCGATCTCCTCCAGCATACCTTCGAGAAAGCCCGCGAACTCTACTTCGACACCTGGCTCGGCTTCTCAGAAGTGGAACTCGCAGAGATGATCGCCAAGGCCGGCTTCACCGATGTTGAGACCGCCATTGTCGACCGCGAAGAAGTCCCGCCGAACTTTCAAACACTCCTCGCCAGCGCTTCCAAATGACCTTCTTCAAAAGAGCAGCCCTCATCCTCCCTGCCTTTCTCGCCTCCTGCGCGGCCCCTTCCCCGCAGGCCACGCCCTTGGCCCGCCCTGTTCCAGCGGCGGCCGTTCCCGCCGTTCCTGTCGCGCAACCGACGCTCCCGGCCCCGACAAATCGGTTCATCGCCCCCAAGATCTCGCCACCCCCAAGCGCTCCTTCCCCAAAACACCCTCTTAAAGTCCGCACCGCTTCGCTCCACGGGACCGAATTCACCGCCGTCACCTTCGATCGCCGCGACTACTTCCTGAAAGTGGTCGATCAGAAAAATGGCCCCGGATCACAATTCAGCAGCGCCCAAGCCGCTGGCTCGGGAGGACTCGCCGCAATCAACGGAGGCTTCTTCTCCCCCGAAGGCAAACCCGTTGGCCTCGTCATCACCGGCGGTGAAGTCCGAGGTTCATTCAACTCCAGCTCTTCCCTCGGAACCGGCATCCTCGACGGGAAGTCGGTCACCCTAGCAACCCGCCAGAACTACCGGAAATCTCGCGAACTCCTCCAAACTGGACCCCGCCTCGTCTGGGCGGGCGAAGCCCTCACCGGCCTCTCTTCAACGAACGACCGCCCCCGCTCTCTCATGATCTGGGATGGCCAAGATCACTTCGGCCTCGTCTACGCCGACTCCGCGACGCTCAAAGGACTCTCCAACAATCTCAAGTCTCAGCCTTTTAAGGGCTTCGAAATCAAATATGCCGTCAACCTCGATGGTGGGACCTCTTGCGACCTCTGGGTCTCATCATCAGTCCCCGGTGGCGGACTCAATAAGAGCTCATTCTTTCGTAAGAAAGCCCGCAACTACCTCGCTCTGCGACGGCGCTAGATCTTACTTCGCCCACGTCTTCCAGATCGCATCGACCTTCGCAACCGCGGGCACCCTCCCATCGAGAATCAGGAATCCGTAGTGTAATTCCAAGGACTCACCTTTCTTGATCTCTTTCTCAAAGAACGCGCCGAAACGCCCGTAATCGCGATAAGCCGAGTGCACTGTGCCCTTGGGATTCGTCGGGGCATTCATGTGCACCACGCCATACCCTTTTCCTTCTAAGGTGTAATTCTCAGCTGCCCAGGGAAGATCCTTGACCCCGTTTACCTTGGTCACGTCATTCGGGAAAACATACTTCGTCTTCTTCTTATCGACTTCATTTGCCGGACGATACTGCACACCGGCATGCTCCGGATCACCCTTCAAAAAGACCGCCACATCCACTGGCGTCAACTTGGTGTCAAAATCGATCATGACGCGCCCGCCGAACTTCCCCTCGGTCACCGTAAAAGTCCGCTCTTCTTCCAAGAAGGGCTTCTCGGCCCCGTCCATCCAATGCGTCACTGAAGTGAAAATCGCGGCACCATTCTTCACCTCCTTCTTGGCAAAGTTTTGGTGCACAATATCTCCCCCCTTCATGTGCCAACGATCGTAGCGCTTCCCGTCCACCTCAATCTTACTCCAGCCAATGAAGATCCCACGATGGTGGGTAAATTGCCCGCCCGCCCCCTTAGTTATCGGCTTCTTACCCTCGGCATCGAAGACATGCAGGTAAGGCTTGTAAGTCTCATGATGCTTCTCGGGCGTCGCCGTGTCGTGCGCATACATATAGCGCACCACCACCTTGCCATCCGAGACCACATCCAGATGCTTGCCCTCGGAATCCTTAAACTCAAGCGCCCCAAAAACTGGAGTCACCAAAAATCCGCCTAACAAAAAAGTAGAAATCTTCATCACTTCAGGACGCTCCTCGGCCCGGAAATATTTCAATCCGACTCATTTTCCCTTGGGAGCGGAGGCGGCGACACCCGCACCTTCCTCCCGTTCATCACCGCTCCCACCCAGGTGTAACGGATCGCAAACTCGTAAATCACCAACAAGATCGCGGTCACACTTGTGATCACAATCACAAGTTTCAAAAGCAAAGGAGCCTCCCACCCGCTGATCAGAATTTGCACCCCAATCATCAAGGGGAGGTGCGCCACATAGAGCCAATAGGATGAGTCCGAGAAATACCTTACTATCGGCCTCCCCTCATTCAAAAACCTCCGGAATACCCCCATCATCCCCACGATCGTGACCCACGCAAAGCCACTCGCTAACAACGATCCCCAGACCACATCCTCCTTGATCAAATCTCTCCCCCACCAAAAAAGAGGCACCGAGACTAGGAGCCATCCCCACCAAATCCGACCCACTTTCTTCTCCCAAAATCCCCGCCCAAAACTGAGCACCCCAAAGAAAAAGAAAACCGCATAATACCCCAGCTTCTGAGGCCATGGAAAAATCCCGGTCGATGTCCCCGGCCCAAACTGCCCCGGCATGAGTGTCTGCATCCACCACGTCAGAGGCACCAACCAAAGCAAGCACCCCGGCACTGCAATCAGGAAATCAGGCAACCTCCACCCGAATCGGCCAAAGACCGCGGCGACCGGGACAAAGATCACCAGCAACCATAACAAATCGTAAAGAAACCAAAGATGGTGAAACACCGGAAAGTCCATTCCCTTGCGATACCAACCCAACCCACCCCCTTCCCTTGAATCCGCACCTCTCTCGGCCAGCGCGACCACCAATCTCTCCCGCGCTTCCCGATGCGATTCCTCCACCGCAATTTGGAATGCTCCTCCGATCGCCTTCACGATCTCAAAATCGGCAGTGGTGGCCTCCATCACCGAGGTCCCCCGCCAATTCTCTGCCGAGACCTCCGCCCCTGCTTCCAGCAAAACCAGCGCGGCCTCCTCTCGTCCGAAAAAACAAGCTGTCGTCAAAGCCGTTCCCCCATCCGCGCCCCGCCCTTCAAGCTCGGCCCCCTCCTCCAACAACCCTGCGACCATCTCCCCATTGTCAGCAATCGAGGCCACATGAAGCAACGGAGTGCCATTCTGATCCTTCTCGTTGGCATCTCCACCCTTCTCTAACAAAAAACGGACCTTCTCGACATCCCCTTTGATCACCATCTCAAACAAGTCACTGCCTCCAACCTGAACCACTTCGCCTCGCTCGGCCTTTACCTGCCCTCCCCAGATTCCCAGCGCGATCATCGCCGGAAAGACAAGCACCACACCTGCGAACAAAGGGACCCCAATCCGCAACACCCGCTGCTTCACCAAGCCTCCCATCCCCCGCTTCCTCCACATCATCGCCGTGAAAAATCCACTCACCAAAAAGAACAACGGCATCCGGAATCCATGAATCCAGTCAATCGCCGGATAGATCAACTCCGGCGCCGACCTAACATCCTCCGCCGGCCAAATCGGAATCCCCGCAAACGACAACACCCCGTGCAGCACCAAGCCTAAAAGCATCGCCGCACCTCGCAAACCGTCTAAAAAATGATATCTTTCCTTTTCCATATTCCTTTTTCATCCTGATCGACGCAACTCGAAAAAAGCGAACACCATTTTTTCCTCTGAAAACTTGTTCGGTTTTCACACGCGGTATCGATCTCTCAACAAACCCAGCACAACAAATCGTGTCATCCAGCGACCACCAACTTCTGAAGCAGCACCAGCGCCACCCCTCGGGTGGCGCCCTCGCCACGCTCATCGACCGGCACCTCCCCCTCGTCCTCTCAGTCGCCCGGCGCATTACCGCGAATGACGAAGCAGCCCGCGACATCTCCCAGACCGTCTTCCTGCGGCTCCTCAAAAAGGCCTCAAACATTCCTGCCACCCTCCCCCTTACGGCCTGGTTCCACCGCGAAACACACAGCGCCTCCGTGGATCACGTCCGCTCCGAGGTCCGACACCAACAACGGGAACAAACCGCAGCATCCCTCAATACCATGAAAAACACCCCCGACCCATGGCCCCAACTTGCACCCGAAATCGATGGTGCCATCAACGAGCTCCCAGAGAACGACCGGTCCCTCGTCCTTCTTCGTTTCTACGACAACAAAACCCACCCCCAGATCGCCCGGGAACTTGGGATTAAAGAAGACGCTGCGCGCATGCGCACCAACCGCGCCCTCGAGAAACTCCGCACCATTCTTTCCAACCGGGGCATCACGACCACTGCGGTCCTTCTCGCCACCGTCCTCCCATCAAGCGCAGTCAGCCCCGCGCCCGCCTCCCTCGCCGCCTCCATTGCGACCTCCTTACCCGTCCTTCCCGCCGCATCGGGAATCTCCACTTTTTTAAAAGTCCATCTCCTCACCTTCAGCGCCCTCGCTATTGGAGTCGCCGCGGTCACCACCCAGCAGATCAAAATCAATCGGCTCGAATCGGACCACAATTTCTCATCCCACCCACCGAAGGCGGCACCCCCTTCCTCTCGTAAATCCCGTAAATCTTCCACCCGGTCCGCCACAGGTGACGAAGCGAACCTTCTCGCCATCTTTGCCAACCCAGATCCCGCCGAGCGGATCCACCTGATTCAGCGTTACTCCATTCACCTCCCGGTCCATCGCATTCCGGAAGCTCTCGATCTCCTCCGCCAAAAGACCCCCGAATGGGACACCGAGTCCAAAATGCTCACCCACCTTCTCCTCACCCGCTGGGCCAAAGCAGATCCCGAAGCCGCTTTTGCCTCCCTCGATAATGCCAACTTCTCCCTCGAACGTGGCCGCTCCCTCAGCATCCTCGCCGCTCTCGCCTCGCTCGATCCACAACGTGCCGCCGACTGGCTCACCTCTCCTTCTAACGCACAAGCCTTCTACCCCGTGATCGGTCATATTCTGGCTGGCACCATCACCAAGGAATGGTCCCGCCGGGACTCTGAAGCCGCTCTCGAATGGGCCCAGACCCTCGCCGACCAGCAGAAAGCAGGGGCCTACTCAGGTGTTCTGGGCACCATCGCCGCCACCAACCCTCAAAAGGCCGCCAGCCTCGCCCTCACCCTTGAACCCGGCGATGCCCGCGACCACGTCCTCGGTGAAATCGCCGGCTCTTGGGCCCGGCACGCACCTGAAGAAGCCCTTGCTTGGACCACCCAACTCAACCCCGAAGAAAGAGACACCCCCACCGCCATTGCTCTCAAATCCTGGGCTGAAAGAGCACCCGCCAACGCCGCGCGATTCCTCGACGAGCAAAGCGGCACCGCCCACCTAGAACTCATCGCCTCGCAATGGTCCCGACGCGACCCCGCCGGCGCAACCAACTGGCTCGCCGCAAAACCCAGGTCACCCCAACGAGATTCCGCTCTCGCGAAGACTCTTTGGAACTGGACCACCCAGCAACCAGAAGCGGCCTCTGACTGGATTCAAAACCAACCCAACGGCCCCGGTAAAGATCAAGCCATCGCCGGCCTCGCCATCGCGGCCGTCGAGTTTGATCCCCACACCGCAATCGAATGGGCTCAAAAAATCTCCGCACCCGGCTTACGCAACGAGATCACCCGACACACCTTTACCACCTGGACAAGTCACGATCCGGAAAACGCTCAGCAATGGGCCCGTGACAACACCCTGCAATCCAACGAATAACTCAAACAGTCTCCTATGAAAAAAAATCTCTTCTTTCACCTCATCTGGGCCCTCGTCGCTATGACAGCCTTCGTCGTCGGTTCCCGGGTTACCCAAGCGGACGACAACGGAACCAACTCAAGCTCACCGACATCTCCTTCCCAGCTTTCGACCCGGCAATTCTCCACGGATGGATCTCCGGAACAAGGAGGACCGACCGGCACCAAATCGTCCTCCCTCAGATCCTCATCTCAGTCACCTTCAAACTCATTCACCGACGCTGACATCACAGAACTTGGCGAAGTATTCCGCATGGCCAAAGGACCCATCGAGCGCCGCCTCGCCTTCTCGGAAATGCTCAAGAACCTCACCCCCGAAAACGCCCGCCTCATGCGCGAGCAAATCGCACATCTCCCACAGGACTCGGCCGAATTTCGTGAATTTCACTACGCCTGGGGCGCCATCGCCGGCCAGGAAGCCATCACGCACGGAAAGGATACCCCAAAACGCGACATGGCCGCCTCCCTCGCTGGCTGGGCCGCCAGTGATCCCACCTCCGCTCTCGCCTACTTCAACCAGCTCTCACCGGAAGAGCAAAGCAGCGGAACTCATCTGAAATGGGGGGCCGCCTTCGGCCTCGCCGATGCCGACCCCCAACTCGCCGCCGCCTTCGCCCTCGAACGCTTTCAAAACGGAGACAAAGAAGCCCCCAAGATGATTCACATCGCCGCCTCCGCTATCCTTCGCTCCGGTGATCGGAAAGAAGCCACCGACTGGGCCGCCAACATCCCAGAAGGAACCCTTCAAAACCAAGCCTTTGAGCGCCTCGCCGGAGAATATGCCAAAGAAGATCCTGCCAGCACCGTCGAGTGGGCCGTCGACCTTCCCGAGGGCGAGGGCAAAAACCACGCCATCGGCACCTCCTTCCACCACTGGGCCGGGCGCAGCCCTGAAGAAGCCGCCGCCGCCATCGCCTCGGTCCCCGCCGCCGATCGCGATGCTGCCACTTATGGCTACGCCACCCGCGTCGTGCACGATGACCCCGCCATCGGCGTCGAGTGGGCCACCAGCATTTCCGACCCCGAGGCCCGGGGGAGCGCTCTCGTCGACACCGGCCGGATCTTCTACCGCAAGGACCGCGAAGCTGCCCAGGAATGGCTCGCCACCGCGAACCTCCCTGAAGAATCTGTCCAAAAAATCACCGGCGGAAAGTAACGGCATTCTCACATGAAAAGTCTTCTCCTCGGCTCGCTCCTCTTCGCCCTCTCCTTGCTTGGTATCTGGCTCCTGCCTGGTCTGGAAAAACCATCCCGCCCGTCAGCCAACAGCTCCCAACCAAAGCCTCCCGCCAAAATCGGCAACCCCTCATTTCTGAGCCCCCACTTCCGCCCCATCACCCTCCACCGGGACCACCTCTTTGTCGTCAACACCCCTGCTGACACCGTCGATGTCATCGACACCACAACCGGGCGCTTTTTAAAGCGCATCCCCGTTGGCCTTGATCCGGTGAGTATCGCGATCCGACCCGATGGCCTCGAAGCCTGGGTCAGCAATCACATTTCCGACTCCGTCAGCGTAATCGATACCGATCCCACCAGCCCCACCCACCTCCACCTCATCGCAACCGTGCAGGACCTTGACCTCGAAAAACGGGCCACGCGCTTTGACGAACCCGTCGGCATCGCCTTCGCCAATAATCAAAAAGCCTACGTCGCGCTCTCCTCCGAAAATAAGATTGCCGTCATCGACGTCGCCTCCCGCCGCATCACAAAACACCTAAGCATTCCCGCCCAAGACCCGCGCGCGCTCACCGTGCGTCACGGCAAACTCTACGTTCTCCCCTTTGAATCCAACAACAAAACGCAACTCTCAGGTGGCTACAAAATCGACGGCGACCTCGTCACCTTCGATGCCCACCAACACTCCATTGCCCACAACAATGTCCTCTCACTCGGCCACGTTCTCGACATCGTCAAACATCCCCGCGTCCCCGACAAAGACCTCTTCGTTTTCGACACCGAAAGCGACCGCCTCATCGAAACCGTCGATACCCTCGGCACCCTTCTCTACGGCCTCACCGTCGATTCAAAAGGCACCGTTTTTATTGCTCAAACCGACGCTCGCAATGACGCCAATGGCCGCTCCGGCACTAAAAAACACGGCCTCGCCGAACTCGAAAACCGCGCCTTCCTAAACCAAATTACCCGCGTTGAATTCCAAAAGAACGCTGCTAAAAAACCGCGCTTCATCGAGCTCGAACCTCTCCCTCCGGTTCATCCCAAGCCCGGGCACGCCTTTGCCACCCCCTTCGCCGTAGAACTCAGTCGCGACGACCAAACCCTCGTTGCCACCGCCGCCGGCTCCGACAAGCTCTTCACCGTCGACACCTCCACCGGCCGAGTTCTCGGCCAGGTTCAAGTCGAATCCGTCCCCCGCGGCATTGCCCTCAAATCAAATCCCAACGGCACCCCTTCCCACGCCTGGGTCCTCAATGCCGTCGCCAACTCCGTCTCCCTCGTTGACCTCACCGACCCTACCCAACCTATCCTTAAATCCACCATCCCTCTCGACGATCCCACTCCCGCCATTTTCAAGCGCGGACGCATCGCCTTTAACACGGCCCGGGCCTCCTCCACCGCAACCTTCGCCTGCGCCAGTTGCCACCCTGATGGTCACACCGACCAACTCCTCTGGGTCTTAAAAACGCCCATCGTCAGTGGCGGCAATCAGATCATGCCCCGCTCCACGATGCCGCTCCGGGGACTGCGTGACACCGCCCCTTTCCACTGGGACGGCATCCCCGGCGACCCCTATGGTGGCAACAACAGCGCCAAGGTCCGCGGCCATACTCCACCAAATTCCGATCTCAAGAAACCCGAAAGCGCGACCCGCCACCTCGTCGATGGCGCCCTTTCTTCCACCATGTCCCTCGTGAGCAACTCTGGTGAAAAAAGCGACCTCCTTTCCACTTCCGAGCGCGATGACCTCGCCCGCTTCCTCCTCAGCATCCCCTACCCACCCGCTCAAAAACGCGCCTACACCAACGTCCTCTCCGAACGCGCCGAGGACGGCTTCGAACTCTTCCACCTCAAAGGAAACCACGAAGGCAAACCCCAACCCAATGTTTGCGGCGACTGCCACCGCATGCCCTTCTTGGTCAGCACCAACACCCCGGGCAGCGGCATGGACGCCCCCACCTGGCGCGGTGCTTATGATCGCTTCCTCATCCTCCCGCAAGGCCGCCTCAACATCATCGACTTCGACTTCTACCGCCGTCTTGCCGAAAAAGGCATCCCTGAAAAGGACCTCTGGCGACTCTCCTGGCGCAGCAAACCCCGCTTCGATCCCATCTGGGAAATGGTCCTCGAAGGGAGCACCGGATACTCCGGTTCCTTCGCCCGTCAACTTACCCTGAACCACCAAACCGTCGACCACCCCCTCACCCGCGACCTCCTCCCCGCCCTCGAATCCTCCGCCCACGAAGGTGCGATCGTTCTCCAAGTCGAGGCCCAACTCATCGACAAAAAAACCACCTCCTTCACTCTGCAGTTTCAAGACGACCACTACATCGAGGTCGATGGCGCCCGCCGCCGCTTCACTCGTGACCAACTCCTAAAATTAGCAAAGGAGAAATCCTTCCTCGGCACCTTCACCGCCCGCCACGGAGCGCACCCCGGGTTCACCTTCCCCCAACCCGCCCTCTGGACCCTCAGCCCTCTTCAGGTGCAAAGCGGCCGTCAGCACTTCCCCATCCTCGCCGACGGAAAAAAATCGATGACGATCAACGCCCGCCACGTGGCGAAGGATGCCCACGTCGTCGTGAACGGACGCCGCGTTCCCGCCACCATCTCCTCCGGTGAAGCAGAGACCATCGCCATCGAACTCCACTCCCTTCCGCCCCACGGACTCCATTTCCTGCAGGTCCAAAATGCCCACGGACTCTTCAGCAACGACTTCATCTTCCACGTCGCCGATAAAGCCGACCTTCTCCCCCCGAAAATCATCAAAGATATTTCAGAAAATTGAGACCCTAATCTCCTGAGGTTTCACCTCATATTTATTCTTTGGTAGCCTGCTTCCCTGGCCCCAAAGTTGTAATTTAACATAGCCCCGGTCGAGACGCAGCGGAAGGCTGGGTTCCCAGAGCAGAGGTTCCAGGACCAGGCCAAGCGCGATAAATCACCAGGAGATATTCCCGTAGGCCGCCGCTCGGCGACGAAGCGGGAGAATTGGGCATCGGCCCAATTAATCGTAATCGTGACACAACTAATCCCGCTCGCCCTCACACTTCGTCTCCCCACCTTTAATTCCAGTTGTCAAAAGACACCCTCCTGACATTTTACCAACGATGCAAGACTCGGAAGAAAGCGATCATTTATTCAAACAGTATCGCGACAAAACCAGTGGACCCGCACCCAAGGAACTCCAGGAAGGGGTCCTGAAGCGCTTGAACACTTCAGTGCCAGCCTACCCATTTCTCTTCGCACTTACCGCCATCATTTGCGCTGCCGGATTTGCCTCAGCCTTTTCCTTTTTAATCACCAATTCTCAAATTAAGCATCCGCCGGCTTCCCCTCCACGTTTCCTGCAGCAAGAAACACCCAACTCTTTCTTCAACCTCAGATGACCCGCCTCCAGATCATCACCATGGTGGCCGCTTCAGCACTCGTCTCAGCCATCACCACTTCTCTGATTACGATCCAATGGCACGATCATCACAACCCTGCCCATCAAAATCACGCGCCCGACTCGCATGACTTTCACACCTGGCTCCACACCAATCTCGATCTCACCGAAGCTCAATCGAAAGCGCTCCTCCCGATCGAGGAAAGCTTCACGGCGGAGCAAAAACGCCTCCGCGTTGAAATCGCCAGTGCGGCCGATGACCTCGCTCATCGCATCAGCCACCAAGGCTCGGACCAAGGCTCGGACCAAGGCCAAGATGATGCCGCCGTCACGAACGCCCTCGAACGTCTCGACCACGCACAAGCCGCACTCCACCGGCTCTCACTCAGCCACTTTTTTCAGATGAAAAAAGAGCTCACTCCCGAGCAAACCAAGCAAATCCTCCGTTGGACTCATGACAGCATCGTCGGTGACCACTCCCACTGATTTCGATAACCTCAACTCTGAGGAATCCACTCAAGATGGCGAACGCTTAGCCCTCCTCGAAGCCCAAGAACGGCGCTGGATCTCGGCGTCTAAAAAGGGAGATCTCTCTGCTTTCGAGAAGCTCATGGCCCTCCACGAAGATCGCGTTTTCCGACTCTGCTTCCGTCTCCTCACCTGTCGGGAAGATGCCTTGGAGGCGAGTCAGGACACCTTCGTGCGCGCCCACCGCGCCCTCCCCAAATATCAAGCCAAGGGACGCTTTTCCACCTGGCTTTTCCAAATCGCGGTCAACCGGTGTCGTGATGGCTGGAAACGAACCAGCTCCCGCCTCGCCTCCCTCAGCGACGCCTTTCACCTGAGCCACCGCGAATTCGTCTGCCCACAACCCGAGCCCGGCGACCACGCCGAAACGCGCGATGACCTCTTCATGCTCGAACGCGGCCTCCGCACCCTTCCCACCAAACACCGCGAAATCCTCATGCTCGCCTGTGTCGAAAACCTCCCTCACGCCGAGTGCGCCACCATCTTAAAGTGTTCCGAGAGAGCCATCGAGGGCCGCCTTTACCGAGCCCGTAAGCTCCTCCAAAATTGGTGGCAACGACAAGAGGCCGATCCTCATTTCTAGATTCCTCAGAAAAACCGTGGGGTCCGAACCCACAGCTCGTTTCACCTCTTAGACACCATGAAACGTTGGCCCCTTTTCCTTCTCAGCACTCTCTCAGTCTTCGCACAGGAACCGATCGAGATGCTCGATCCGGTCATCGTCACCGGCAAGGCCGAGGACATCCTCGGCGACGCCTCCTCCGCCAATGAAGGCCGCGCTAATAACGAGGAACTTAGCCAGCGCCCCACCGTCCGCCGTGGCGAACTTCTTGAAGTCATCCCCGGCGTGATCGTGACCCAGCACGCCGGCGGAGGTAAGGCCAACCAATACTTCGTCCGTGGCTACAACCTCGACCACGGCACTGATTTCCACGTAGGCCTCGATGGCATGCCCGCCAACTACCGCACCCATTCCCACGGGCAAGGATACGCTGATATCAACTTCATCATCCCCGAATTTGTCGACCACCTCACCTACTTCAAAGGCCCCTTCCAAACCGCTTACGGCGATCTCTCGACCGCCGGCGGAGCCGACTACTCACTCTTCCACCGAATCCCGGAAGGCATCTTCTCCCTCACCTATGGTTCATCCGATTACACCCGCCTCCTCTACGGCGATTCGTGGGACCTCGGCGCTGGCTCCTTTTCCTTCGGCGCCGAATACACGCACGAGGACGGCCCTTGGCAGCGCGGCAACGACTACGACCGCTACAACATCTTCGCCCGCTATCACCAAGGAGATGAAGAGAACTACTTCAATGTCACCGCCCTCGCCCACATCGGCGACTGGCATTCCTCCGACCAAATCCCTCGCCGCGCTCTTAAGAACAACTCACTCGATCGCTACGGCACTATCGACGACACCACCGGTGGCGATACCTCCCGCTACACCCTCTCAACTCGCTGGCACCGCACCACTGGGAACGGCACAACCCACCTCGACGCCTGGGTCGGCACCTACGACCTTAACCTTTTTTCAAATTTCACCTACTTCCTCAATGACCCCATTCGTGGTGACCAATTCGAACAAAGCGAGTCCCGCACCTTCGCCGGACTCAACCTCTGGCACCGCCGCGACTACGAAATCGCGGGGTTCGAAAGTCGCACCACCTTCGGCTTCCAAACCCAAAACGACATCATTGATGACATCGGCCTCCACCTCACCCAGCGACGCGAACGCTTCCAAACGATCCGACAAGATGACGTCTACGTCGGCAGCTACAGCCTCTACCTCGACCACGAAACAAAAGTAAACGACTGGTTCCGCGCCGGCTTCGGAATACGCGGCGACCTCTTCCAATTCGATGTCCAGAGCGACCTCGCAGCCAACTCCGGAAACGAAACCGACGCCATCCTCAGCCCCAAGCTCAACCTCGTTTTCGGTCCCTGGAACGAGACCGAATTCTACCTCAATGCGGGCTACGGCTTTCATAGTAATGACGCCCGCGGCACCACCATCTCGATCGACCCCACCGATGGGGTCTCCCCGCTCGACCGCGTCGACCCCCTCGTCCGCACCAAGGGCGCCGAACTCGGCCTCCGCACCCAAGCGATTCCCGACGTCACCGCCACCCTCGCCCTCTGGTATCTCGAGAGCGACAGCGAGCTCATCTACGTGGGCGACGCCGGGACCTCAGAAGCAGGTGACGCCTCCCAACGCTGGGGCATCGAAACCGCGATCTATTGGCGACCCACCTACTGGTTCACCGCCGATCTCGAATACGCCTTCAGCCAAGCCCGCTTCGTTGGCGTTTCCTCCGGTCTCGATGAAATCCCCAACGCGGTCGAGCACGGCGCTTCCGCAGGCCTCACCGTCGGCCGCGAAACCGGCTGGTTCGGTAGCCTCCGCGCCCGCTACTTCGCCCCCCGCCCGCTCGAGGAAAGCGGCAAGGTCAGATCTCAGACCAGTTTCCTCGTCAATGGTCGCCTCGGATACCGGAAGGACGACTGGGAGGTCTCCCTCGATATTCTCAACATTTTGGACGAGGAAGATAACGACATTGAATACTTTTACGAGAGCCGCCTCCCCGGCGAAGCCGCAGGAGTCGGGGACACCCACCTCCACCCCACCGAACCCCGCCAAGTCCGGGTCAACATGACCTACCACTTCTAAGCGAGACTTGCTGGGCGAGCGGATCTCTTCTTTCCGTAAGATCAACAGCGTTTTTTTCGTTCTAACCCTTGCTGCCCCCTCGCAAGACATGAACAAAATCTATCTCGTCCACCTCGTCTGGGCCTTCGTCGCCATCGCCGCCTTCGCAATCGGGTCTAAATCATCCGATTCTTCCAGTGAAACCGCAGGATCCGACGATCCAGCCTCCTCTACCACCTTTTCCACCCGATCCGCCGCCAACGACCCTGATGGCTCCTCCGGCAGCTCACGTTCACGATCTAGGACTGCCCGTGACTCAGCAGGCGAAACCGCCTCCCCCGCCAACCTCTCCGAGGCCGGTGTCCGCCAACTCGGCCTTGACCTAAAGTCCGCCAAAGGCCCACTCGAACGGCGCAAAGTCTTCTCCCAAATCCTCGCCAATCTCACCGTCGAGAACGCCAAGCTCATGCGCGAGCAAATCCTTAGCCTCGACGACGATAGTTCGGAATTTCGTGAATTCCACTACGCCTGGGGAGCCCTCGCCGGTGAAGAAGCCGTCTTCAATGGCAGCGAAACCCCCGAGCGTGACATGGCCTCCACCCTCGCCGGTTGGGCCGCAAAATCACCCGAAGCCGCCCTCGCCTACTTCAACGGCCTCGACAAAGACGCCAAAAATAGCGGCGGCCTCAAATGGGGAGCGATTTACGGGCTCGTCGATGCCGATCCCAATCTCGCCGTCCGCTTCGCGATGGATCAACAAGCCGCCGGTGACCGCGAAGCGACCCGCCTCATGGACCTCGTCACTCGCCAAGTCCTAAAATCCGGCGACCCCGCCGATGCCGCCAGTTGGGCCTCCTCCCTCCCCTCCGGCGAGATGCAAGACGCCGCGATCTCCCGTGTCGCCCGCGAATACGCCGATGACGACCCCGTCGCCACCCTCGACTGGGCCAACACCCTCCCCGAGGGCAACGGCAAAAACCGCGCCGTGCGCGAATCCTTCTCCGAATGGGCTCAAAATGATCCCCAAGCCGCGGCCGCTCGCCTCGACTCCATGGCCAAATCTCCCGAGCGCGACTCCGCCACCTACGGCTACGCCACCCGCGTCGCCTGGGAAGACCCCCAGACCGGCATCGAGTGGGCCAATACCATCACCGACGAAGGCACCCGGAACCGTGCCGTCGAGGAAACCGGCCGCGTCTTTTACCGGAAAGATCCCGAAGCCGCCAAACAATGGCTCTCCAACAGCGGCCTCAGCGAAAAGCAACAAGCCGACATCACCCGCCGCCGCGGTCGCGGCTAAATCTGTGCCGCGAATGAATCAACCATGATTCACTCCTTACACATCAGGGGATATCGCTCACTCGCCGACTTCTCGCTCAAGCTCGCCCCCCTCACCGTCGTCCAGGGAACCAACGGCGTCGGTAAGTCAAACCTCTACAAAGCTCTCCGGCTTTTTGGCTCCCTCGCCAGAGGAACCTTCCCTCAAACCATGGCGTCGGAAGGCGGCACCCACAGCTGCCTCTGGGCCGGGCCCGTCGTCGGACCTCCAAAGCGAAAAGAAGTCAGCCTCGACCTCAAATCGGTCGACTTCCGCTGGCAACTCACCTTCGGTCTCGTGCCCGCTTCACCCGGCGACCCAACCATGTTCAGGGGCGACCCCGACATGAAAAAAGAAACCGTCAGCTCAAACAAGATCCGCCATTCTCGCACCGATTGGACACCCAACGTTCCTCACAACGAATCCGTCGTCTCCTTCATCCGCGACCACCAAGGCCACACCCTCCTTTCGACAGTTCGCGATGAAATTCTCTCTTGGCGTTTCTACGATGACTTCCGCCACGATTGCGACTCCCCTCTTCGCAAACCCTCACCCTGCGCTTGGTCTCCCGTCCTCTCGGAAAACGGCGACAACCTGACCGCCGCCATCCAAACCATCCGCGAATCCGGCCAGGATGCTCCTCTTACCCAGGTCCTGGAAATGGCCTTCCCCGATCACCATTTGCAGATCGCTGCCACCGGCTCAAACCTCGAACTCCTCTGGCACCAACCCGCTCTCAAACGCCCGGTCCACGCCGCCGAACTCTCGGATGGCACTCTCCAGTTCCTCGCTCTCTGCGCCGCGCTCATCAGCCCAAAGCCACCCTCACTCCTCGTCCTGAACGAACCAGAGAATAGCCTTAATCCCATCCTCTTCCCCGCGCTCATCGAACTCATCAGACACGCCAATCTCTCCTCCCAAGTCCTCGTCATCACCCACTCCGCCGATCTCTCAAACTCCCTCGTCGAGCAACTCGATGCCTCCCCCCGAAAGCTCGCCATCCAGGAAGGAGCAACCCGCCTACAAGAAGACCTTGGCCCCAAACGCGTCTGGACTTTCGACGACTAGCAAGCCGCTTCCCGACGAAGCCAATGCCCTTCACTGCGACTTATCTCCTTTTCATTGAAACCCGCTCCTTTCCCCTTAGGCTGATCATGTGAAGTTTCTGGATGGAGTTTGTGGTCGTCGGCAGTGGCAACGGGCCAGAGGAAGTCGATATTCGGGGATGGCGATTTAGAGTCACTTCTAACCCCGGCGTGAACGACAGCTCTTCACCCCGCTTCTCTTTCCAACTCAAAAACAATCCTGCCCTCGCAAAAATCCCGGCTGGAACGATTCTCACTTTCACCGCTGGCGATGACATCTTGCCGAGCGTTCTCAACGACGATATCAACGCTCTTTCTGAGGGCTTCTTCCATACCAATATCAATCTCTATGATCTCACCTTTGTGGAGATGTCAGAATCAACGCCCAAGACAATCTCGTCTGTATTAGCGACCGAGAGGGCAGGACCATTTTCGGCCCGGTCGGGGAGACGACCCTTCAAGGAGTAAAACTCGGAAATGATGAAGTATTTGAGCTCGAAGCTCATCCCAGCCCCTCGATCTCGATTCACGATAGCAGCGCCGAACCCGGCACCTTCGGCTATGATGATAGCGATGAAGATGACCACTCAAACCTCAAAGAGTATCTCGCCGGCTCAAACCCAACCAATGATCTCGACCAACCGCTCGAACCGCGCGTCTCAGGCTTCCCCTCCGATCCCAAGGTCATCTATGAAATCAGGGTGAATGATCCGACCTATCAATATCTCTCAGAAATGAGCCGGAATCTCCTCAATTGGACCACCGCAGGATTGCGGGTGACAGACACACCTTCGCCGCGGGGCGTCGCGTTCCGGAGACGCGTCCTCGAGCAAGATCGCCCGGTCCCCCTCTTCGAAGATCGGCGACCGCCTTTCGAAAACCTTTTCTACCGGAATAGGGTTTTTAAAAAAGCGGAGTAGCTATTTCTCAAAGCGAAAAGATCAATGTTGTCCTCCCACACGATCGCGACCAACTTCCTGCCATGACCGACTCCAATCCCTACGCCACTCCCGAAGCCGCCGCCGTCCCACCCACCGATGACATCTCCAAGCAGATGCAAGGCCTGCAATGGCCCCTCAATTTCTCATTCAAAGTCCTCGCCCTCGCCAGCCAAGCCACCGTCACCGATGCCAACGGTCGCGTCGTTTGTTACACGAAGCAGAAGCTCTTCAAGTTCAAGGAACACGTCGAAATCTTCACCGACAAATCCAAGGCCACCCTCCTCGCTGAAATCAAAACCCAAAAAGTGATCGACTGGTCCGCCCGCTACCACTTCACCAATGCTTCCGGCCAGGACCTTGGCTCCGTCGGCCGCCGCGGATGGCGCTCCCTCTTCCGCGCCCACTACGATGCCTTCAACCCCGGCAACGACACCCCCGCCTATGCCATCCGCGAGGAAAACCCCGCCTCCAAATTCTTCGATGGCCTCTTCGGCGCAATCCCCATCATCGGCATGGCCACCGGCTACCTCTTCCACCCCCGCTACGCCGCCACCAACACCGGCGGCGAAATCGCGATGCGCATGACCAAAAAACCCGCCTTCTTCGAGGGGAAATTCGAGATCGAAAAACTCGACCAATCCCTCACTCCCCACCAGGAACTCAACCTCATCCTCGCCTACATGATGATGGTCCTCCTCGAACGCAAACGCGGCTAGCCCTCTCAAACAGAAATCGGAGTTGGGTCACTTTCACAACTACCCTCGATTTCTGCGGCGGCGGACTCCAGGACAGCAACCACTTCCCCTTGCATCCTGCCGTCAACAACCTCCGCTTGCCGAATCTTCTCGAGAGCTCTCTCGACCCTCCCCAGAGGAAAACTCGCTAGGATTGTCGTGAATCGGTGCCTGATTTGAGAGCCAAGCTGGCCCACCTCAGCCGGAGCGGCCTCTCTTAACGCCACCGCCGCCTCCCGGAAATCTCGCGCGATCGCCTTCGCAAGGCGCGCCCCTTTTCCCGGATCATCAGGATGGACCGCCTTCAGAGCCTTTGAAAAATCGACCGCCAAGTGCCGCGATAAAACCGAAAGTACGAGATCTTTCGTATAGGGCTTTAAGATCACCTCACAAATTCGCGAACCCTCCGGGATCTCCTCATTCTTCGCCGAGGCCTGCGCCGTTACCAAGACCACCGGGAGCCCCGGTAGCCGTTCACGCAACCGCCCCGCAAGTTCGATCCCCGAAACATCCGGAAGCTGCAAATCCACCATCGCCAGATCATACTCTCCCATCCGACAAATCTCCAAAGCCTCCTCTCCGGTCTCCACGCACCTCAGTTCCAGTCCCGTCCCTTCCAGGGTCAACTCCATCACCTCCTGATTCGACAGGGTGTCTTCTACATAGAGAAGCCTCCCTCCCGGCGGGAGCTTCTGAACCTGATCTCTTTGCAAATCACACTTAGGAGATCCCTCCGAAGACTTCGGGCAAGGAAGGTGAAATCGAAACACGGCTCCCCCGGCTTCCGAACTCTCCAAAGTCAACGAGCCACCTTGTTGTTCGATCATTTCGCGCGACACCGAGAGCCCAAGCCCGGCCCCTAAAGCGCCCGCGGCATCGCCCCCGGCCCGACTATAAAACGGCGTGAAAATTCGCTTCTGCTCCTGCTCCGGGATCCCCGGCCCCGAATCCGCAACTTCACCAAAAAGCCCCTTCCCGTCGTGCCAAATCGACACCCTTACAAATCCTTCCTCCGTAAATTTGAGGGCATTATTGAGCAGATTATTGAGAACTTGTCGGAGCCGCACCGCATCTCCCGTCACCCATAGTTTTGCAGGCGCTGACACCTCCAATCGGAGATTCCCGGCCATTGCCAACGGTTTCAAAGTTCCCACCACCTCTCTCGCCAAGCCCGCCGCCTCAAAGTCCTCCTGATCATACCTGACCGCTCCCTCATGCAGCCGCGTGTAGTCCAGCGCGGTATTCAGCAAGGTCATCAAGTGAGTTGTCGATGACTGCAACGAGGCCAAAATCGGCTCTTGGCGCGGCGAGGGATCATTGGCCTCCAAAGCCCGCACCAAGCCCACCACGGCATTCATCGGCGTCCGGATCTCATGGCTCATCACTGCCAAAAAATGCTCCTTCGCAGCCGTCGCCTCCTCGGCATCATCCCGCGCCCGGTGCAAGTCCTCGACATGCTCACGCACCTTCGCAGCCATCTCCGCAAACCACTCAATCGCCACCCCGATCTCATCCCGCCGCCCCTCGGTAGCCTCCACCACTTCGCCTCCTTCCTTGCCATCAAATCTCCTCAAGGCCTTGGTCAGCTGCCCCAATCTCCGGCCAAAAAATGACGCAATAATCAAGGCCAACCCTGCCCCCGCCAAACACGCCAGCACTGTCGTCCACATTCCCCGCGCCCGCGATTGCGCCAGCACCGGCTGCCACCTCTCATCCGCCAAAGCCACCCGAACCCAAAATACCCTCCCGGGGCCATGCCCCGCCACCACTTTCCTCGTCTTCGAAATCCCGACCTCCTCCACTCCCGCATCAAATCGAACCCCGTGACCGAGATCGGAAGCAAAGACCGCCGACTCATCGGGATGCATCAAGAAGTCCTCTTTCCCATCGGCCAAAAACACCTCCACCTCCGGCGAGGTCAACTTCCGCAACTCTCCAAACAACAGTCGCAGGTCCGCATTGATAATTAACATCAACTCCCGCCCCTCGCCGTCTCTCATCCTGATTGCCGAGCGAATCGTAGGCAGCCTCGGCTCCGTAATCTTTCCAAAATCGCGGTTCAAATTGACCTCCGATAAATAGACCTCGCCCTCCGCAATCGCCAAGGCCTCCCTAAAATAATCGCGATCCCCCTTCTGCTGCAACTGCTCTCGCGGAGTCACCACCAACTCCTCTCCCTGCCGATCCAAGCGGAGAATCTCCCGACCCTCCCCGGGACCCCCAACCTCCAAAAGCCTCATCTGAATATAGGTCGGCTTTCCCGCGAAAACCGCCCGGAAGCCATCCTCCACCAAGCCCCGCCAACGCGACTCCTCGCCCGTCCCCTGCACCTCTATAAATTCCGCCACGACCGGAGACCTCGAAGCCGAGCGCGTATCCTCGCCCAGTGTCTCCAACCACGTCGTAAGCCGAAGCTCAACGACCCGCGCATCCTGAACCACCGTCCCATCCAATGACCCAATCAGCTGATGCCGCGCATCCCGATAAGACAACCAGCCCGATAGCCCCACCGCACTCCCCAGCACCACCGCCCACACCACCGCGAAGCGAACCGCAAACGATTGCTTCCAGCTGACTTTTGAACAAACAGGAATCCTTTTCAACACGAGGCCAAAAGTGTGCACGATCATTCCCCGTGTGGCAAATCCACGATCTCCCCGCCATTCAAACGATCTCACCTCTCATTCATCCTTCCATTCCCACCGTTCATCCATCGGAGCGTGCCTCGCTGCGGCCATGGCGTGTAATGATTCCTCTTATGGATCGTTCATTTCACACCCCCTTCATCGCTCTTTGCAGTCTTGCCACAGCCCTGATAGTCGGCCTTTTTCAAAGCGCCTCCGCCCAGCAAGTCCCCGACTTCAATCCCTCCGATCACAAACCCTCCGCCGCCTTCCAATGGCTCAATATCGTCCTCGAAGCCTCCGCGCGCGATGTCGAACGCGTCGGCGCCAGGCCCACCATCCTCTCCCGCCAAATGGCCATTCCCTGCACCGCCATCTTCGATGCCTGGGCCGCTTATGACGACCAAGCCACCGGCACCATCCTTGCAAAAAAACTTCGCCGCCCCGCCAGCGAGCGCACCTTGGAAAACAAACAAACCGCCATCGCCTACGCCGCCTACCGCACCGCCGTCGATCAACTCCCACACTTCAAAGACTACCTCACCGGCGAGATGAAAAAGATGGGCTACGACCCCACCGACATGTCGATGGACCCCACCACCCCCATCGGTATCGGCAACACCGTCGCCAAAGCCCTCCTCGCCTCCCGCCACCACGATGGCGCCAACCAACTCGGCGACGAATCAGGCTCCGATGGCGAGCCCTACTCCGACTACACCATGTATCGCCCCGTCAACACCCCCGATAAAATCACCGACCCCGACCGCTGGCAGCCCATCCCCTTCGTCAATGAAGATGGCTCCACCTTCGCCCCCGGCTTCCTCACCCCACAATGGTATCGCGTCGCACCCTTCGGCCTCCAAAGCCCCGAGCAATTCCGTCCCGGTCCCCCTCCTCTCGTGGGCGAAAACCAACTCCTCAAGGAAGTCCTCGAATGCCTCGAGATGAACGCCTCCCTCACCCCCGAGCAAAAGGCCACCGTCGAATTCATGCGCGACGGACCCCGCTCCACCGGCCAGTCCGGCCACTGGCTCCGCTTCGCCATGGCCGTCTCCCAGCGCGATAAAAATGACCTCGACCGCGACGTGAGACTCTTCTTCGCCGTCAGCAACACCGCGCTCGATGCCTTCATCGCGGCCTGGGATGCCAAGCGCTACTACGACTCCTCCCGCCCCTGGACCCTCGTCCGCTACTACTTCTCCGGCAAAACGATCCAGGGCTGGGCCGGGCCCGGTAAGGGCGTCATCAACATCCCCGGCGAAAACTGGCACCCCTACTCCCCCGCCAACTTCGTGACCCCGCCCTTCCCCGGATACGTCTCCGGCCACAGCGCCGTCAGCGGAGCCTGCGCCCGCATGCTCAAGCACTTCACCGGCTCCGATCGCTGCGGCCTCATCGAGCCCCGCAAAGCGGGCGAAATCACCGAGCAAGGATTCGACTGCACCACGATGCAGCAACTCCACGGCAAGCCCCTCTCCGAGCTCATCCACGCCAGTTGCGACATCACCCTTCAGCTTCCCACCTTCACCGAAGTCTCGGAACTCGCCGGCATCTCACGCGTCCTCGGCGGCTACCACATCCAGGCCGACAACATCGAAGGCCTCAAAATGGGCCGCAAGGTCTCCGACTACCTCTGGCCCCAAATCCAAAAATACTTCAACGGCACCGCCACCCCGAAAACCTTAAACTGAGCGCTTCAAACTCCCCCGAAAACGCGCTATCGTAATGGCCTCATGAAGTGCCTCGTTGTCGATGACGACCCTCTCACCTGCGACCTCGTCGAGAACTACCTCAACCAAATTGGTGGCCTCGACTACTGCCTCAAAGTCAACGACGGCTCGACCGCCCTCCACCTCCTCGCCGCCCAATCATTCGACGCCCTCTTCCTCGACCTCCAACTCCCTGGTATCGATGGCGTCTCTCTCCTAAAAGCCCTCCCCGGTAATAATACCGCCGTCATCATCATCAGCGCCAACGCCGACTTCGGAGCCGAGAGCTACCAATTCGACGTCGTCGATTACCTCGTCAAACCACTCGAGTTCAGCCGCTTTACCAAAGCTGTCCTCAAACTCAAGAATCGCACCCCGGGAGAAAGCCCCCCACCCGAGGAATCCCTCTTCCTTAAGGACAACGCCACCATCCACCGCATCGATCTCACCCGCCTTCTCTACATCGAATCCCAGGGCAACTACGCCTCCTTCGTCTTTGAGAATGACAAACCCATCATGGCTCTTGTCACCCTCTCAAAACTCGCGACCCTTTTGCCCCCGCACTTCATCCGCACCCACCGGTCCTACATCGTCAACCTCCGCACCATCCGCCAAATCGAAGGCCGCCAACTCGATCTCGGAACCGGGCCCAAAAAACTCCCCATCGGAAAATCCTACCGCGACGACCTCCACGAAAAGCTCAAGATCATCAACTGACCCGGCTCGCTTGCACCCACTTCTCGCATCCCAAGCCGACCACCGAAAGGGCGATCGTCAGCACCCAGCCCAAGTTTAACATTCCAAGATCCAAAACCACCGAAAAACCACTTTTTTTGAGCCGGCGAGTCCCCGAAATCGTTGGAAGTAAAGCAATTCACTTTTTGAGAGCCTGAATGTAGTGCCATAGTTTATAAGTAATCATTGCTCCCGTCACTTAATTCTGCCAATTTCCGGGGTCATGTTCATTCGCCAAACCAAAACGAAATCAACCAGCGACGGGAAATCATATTTCACCCACCGGTTGGTCGAATCGAATAGAGTCGGCACAAAGGTCCGTCAGCGAACATTGCTCAATCTCGGCACGAATTTCGACCTACTGACTGCTAGGAATTTGCTTTTGGCGGGAGGGCCTTGGAGCCGCCCTTGGACCGGAGCTGCGGGGGGAGAAAGGGGGTTGATGCGTGGGTAATCGAGATGAATGCCTCCGATTTTTTCCATGGCATATTGCCGGAGTGAATCGGTGACGTCTTCGTGACGCACGGTCACGGTGATTTGCGGGTCTACGTTTCTTGTTTGCATAATGAAATATTGAAAAAGAGTCCTCCAAGATTGATAGCAGGGGAGGTGATGAATCGCCACCTCTTTTGTCGCAAATTGTGCCAAATCAGCCGATGACGGGGAGGAGAATATTTTTAGGGTTGGCGGGCGTTCTCTTTTTACCCTGGGATCGGCGTGATTCGCTGAATTTCGAGGCCTGATTGCCCTAGGATTCGGTCGATCACACTGCGATTTCCATCATCAAATCTCACGCAGACGCCGCAGTCGGAACTCAGGTGGCGGGGGACCGGGATGAGCTTGCAGGGCGTGTTGGCTCGCTTGAGTAGGCTTTCCAGCCGGATGGCATGGCTTGTGGAATAGACCAGGACGACGCTGTGGGTGAGTGAGCTCATGCGGAGTTTTGGGCAATGCGGGTGAGGGCTTCGACGGCTCGCTCAATCCCGGCCGCGTCGATGAAGGGGCCGAAGGAAAGCCGGACGGTGCCATCGGGAAAGGTGCCGAGGGTGCGATGAGCCGCAGGAGCGCAGTGCAGTCCGACCCGGCAGAGGATTCCGTGGTCTTCATCAAGGCGCAGCCCGACTTCCGAGGCTGGAATCCCCGGCAAGCTGAGTGAGACGGTGGGCATTTGGAGGGCGGCCTCGCCGCGGCCGGAAAGAATGAGGCCGGGAATGTCACGCAAACCGTCAATCAGATATTGGGTCAGCTTTTCTTCCCGACGACGGATCGTCCCGACCGTTTGCCCGAGAACCCAGCGGATGCCAGCTTCGAGGCCCGCCAGTCCCACTGCGTTGGGAGTTCCGCTTTCGTAGCGATCGGGGAGGAAGGCCGGTTGTTCTTCGCTCTCGGAACGCGACCCGGTTCCGCCTTGCACGAGCGGTTTGAAACGATCTAAATCAACTCGCGACCCGATGACGAGGCCGCCCGTTCCCATGGGCCCCATCATCGACTTGTGTCCGGTGAAAGCCAGTAAGTCGATCTCGTCGTCTTCCATATGAATGGGGTGGCAGCCCGCAGTTTGCGCGGAATCGACGAGCAAGAGAAGGTCGTGCGCCCGCGCGATCGCTGCGACTTCGCGGGCCGGCTGCAGCATGCCTGAAACATTGGAAGCGTGATTGAGGGCAATGAGCGTCGTTTCGGGGCGAATCGCTGCTTCCAGGTAGGCAAGATCGAGAGCGCCTGCGGGCGTATTGGGCACGAGGGTGACGGCGACTCCCTGCGCTTCGAGTTCCCGCAAGGGCCGCATCATGGCATTGTGTTCGAGGCTGCTGGTGATGACATGATCTCCGGGTTTTAGCAGGCCATGAAGGGCGAGGTTCAGGCCCTCGGTCAGGTTGAGGCCAAAGACGACACGGTTTGGGTCGCTCACGCCCAGGAGTTCGGCGACGGCTTCACGCGCCCCGTAGACCACCCGGGCGGCTTCAATGGAGCGGCTATGAGCGGAGCGTCCGGGATTGGCTCCCACTTCTTCCAGGAAATGCACCATCGCTTTGGTGACCGAAGGAGGCTTTGGCCAGGAGGTCGCGGCGTGATCGAGATAGATGGGCTTCACGGTTGTTGATCGATTGCGATGAACTTAGCTCTCACTTAATTTCTCGCGCATGGTATAACCCACCGCGAGACAAACGGCCAGACCGAGGCCCACCGCGACCATGCCGCTGGTCGCGACACCGCCCACTTTCAGCACGCCATCGACGATCGCGTCGGGTTTGGCTGCGAGCACAAAATTATGCGCGAAGCCCGCACCTACGATCATGCCACAAACGAAGATCGCGGCATCGCCATCGCCTTCGCCCGAGAGGATCAGTTGGCGACCCGGGCAACCACCGCCCAAGGCGAAGGCCAGTCCGGCCAGGACCATTCCGAGGAGGTTCCAGATGTGGTTGCTGTGTGCGATGGGTTGGGCCTCGATCCCGGGGTGGAATTGACCGAGCAGAAGGTTCGTGCCAGCGGCGAAGATCACGAGGGTGATCACGCCGCGCATCATGTGCTTTTCCCCCATCAGGATGATGTCGCGCACCGCACCCATGGTGCAGAATCGGCTACGCTGGGCGAGGAAGCCCACCACCAAGGCCGCCGCCAAGGACACCAAGACCGGGGCGCGCATTGAGCCGGGTCCTTTTTCGCTCGAAAAAATCGCTCCGTCTTCAGAAAACTGCGGTTGGAAAATGACCAGAAAAAGGAGCCCGACCATGAGAAGGGGCATGACCCAGCCGGCGGCCTGGTAGGTGGGGCGGGAGCGCCCCAGGTTGTAGCCTCTTTTGAAAAATTGCACCCCGATCGCAATTCCGATCGAGAGCCCGGCGAGTCCCACCAAGGCATTCAAGTCTCCTCCACCAAGGCGAAGCAGGGCGCGCCAAGGGCAACCCAAAAAGACCAGGGCCCCGATCATGGCAAAGGCTCCGAGGATGAAACGAATCAGTGGAGCGGAGCCGGTGCGGGCCTTGAACTCGCGAAAGATGAGACTGGCGATCAGGGAACCAAAAACAAAGCCGATGATTTCAGGGCGCAGGTATTGCACCACGGCCGCGCGGTGGAGTCCGAGGGCACCGGCGGTGTCGCGCTCAAAGCAGGCCACGCAAATCCCCATGTTGGGCGGGTTGCCAAGCTTTTGCATAATCGGAGCGAGGACGCCAATGGCCGCTCCCGCTACCACCACCCCCCAACCCGAGGTGAAGAACCGGGTGAGTGGCCGGGATTTGTCTGATTCTTGATTCGTTGTTTCCATTATTTTAGCGGCCATTCTTTATGAAGAGGGACGAGGGCAGACAAGTTCAATTCGGTCAAAAGCGAAGCCCTCGCTGTTGGGTGTTGGGATGGGGGGGCTTTTACTTGGCGCAAATCGCCTTGCTTACGCCCCCAAATTTCATAGCGTCCCGCCGTGATCTTTAAAAAGCTGCTTACTTGGAAATTGTTTCTCCCGATCGCTCTGGTCGCGGGGGTTTTTGTCATTTCGTGTTCATCAGATCCCGAAAAGGAGAAGGAGGCTTCGGCCGGCGAGTTGCCCGAGCCGGGTACGGTTTTCGTTGATGAGGAAAGGCGAGAGGTCATTCTCTCCGCGAAGGTCCAGTTTCCCGAGGGCAAGCCCTGCATCAACGAATATGGTCAGCGGATCCAGGCCTTCGCGGGCTGCGCCACCGCAGCAGGCGGCGATGCGAAAATGGCCGGGTATTTTGTCTTCCTCGTCGATGTTCCGACCGAGACCGTTCATGATTCCTTGATGAAGCTTGGTTGCCGCCCAAAGGTGAATTACAGCATTCAGGAAGGCAACAAACGCAGCGGATTGAAGGCGGAAACCACCGCCGCGGATTACCTCCAGGGAGACCCCGTCGTTCTCTCGGTTTTCTGGCAAGATGAAAACGGTAAGATGGTGGAGCGGGCCTACCGGGATTTCGTGACCGAGCAAATCACGGTGGGCGAGTCTACGATTGAAAAACCATGGACTCCGAGCTTCGTCTTTCATGGCAGCGGCGTGATTCACAAGTCAGGCACCGGCTGCATCGCCTGCCCCTGCGACTGCCCCGGCGGTATCATTGCGGACAACCGGAACCCGGTCTACGATCCCAAGCCCATGGTCCGTTTCGACATGTCGAAAGCCCCGCCTGTCGGGACCCAGGTTTACGTGCGGATCCGGGTGATCGCCTCCACTGCGGAGTAAATCATCGCCGATGCAACCGAACGGGATTTTCATCTTTCTGGCGGCAATGCTTTCGGCATTTGCCGAACCGGAAGTGGTTGAGGAAGGGCATGAGGAGTATCTTTACGAGATTGCCTTTTCCGTCGACGGCACCCGCATGGTGACGGCCGCCGGAGATAATACCGCCATTGTTTGGGATACCGCGACGCGCAAAAAACTCCACGTTTTGAAGCACGAATCGGCTGTTTATTCCGCCGCCATCAGTCCGGACGGAAACACGGTGGCCACCGGGAATGGCCATGGCTACGTGGCTTTGTGGGATTCAACGAACGGTGAACGCCTCGAGCGGGTTCAGCGCCACGCCGATGCGGTCTATCAAGTGGTCTTTTCGCCCGACGGGCAGCACCTTGCCACCGCAGGAGGAAGCACGGACGGAGGGGATACGGTTTGCCGGATTTTGTCAGCCACGGACCTGGAAATTGTTCAGGAACTGGCGGGCCACGAGCGGCAGGTTTACGGGTTGGCCTTTTCTCCAAATGGCAAGACCCTCGCATCCAGCAGTAGTGACAAGACGATGCGCCTCTGGGATCTCGCGACCGGCAAAGCCCGCGTCTGGAAAGGCCATGATAGTGACGTTTACCGTGGTGCCTTTTCGCCCGATGGTAAGAGCTATGCCAGCTCCAGCCAGGATGGCAGCATTCGGCTCTGGTCGGTTGAAACAGGCGAAGTCACCAAGGTCTTCAAGTCGAAGTCCAAAGATCCCTTCTACACCGTGGTCTTTTCGCCGGACGGCAAGCTGCTTGCTGCGGTCGGTGATGATCGGAGTCTGCATCTTTTCGGGGCTGCTGAGCTGGACCCGAAATCACAGGAGGAACTCTCGGACTATGCTCTTTTTGCGGTGGCTTTTCATCCCAAAACAGGCCTTCCCGCCGCAGGCGGGGAAGATGGTAAAATTTATCTGATTCCGAAGATTCCCTGAAGCCACCAAACAGAAAAAGCTCCAAGCGTGGTGCTCGGAGCTTTTTAAATTGTGTGATCGTTCAGGGTGGTCCGCCTAGAACGAATAATCGAGCTGGAAGGAAACCTGGTTGATATCTTCAAAGCCGCCGACGCCATCGTCCTCGACGAAGAAGGAGGCTTTGAGGGTGCCGCTGAGTTGTTCGTTGAATTGCTTTACCAGGGCTCCGTCGACTTCCCAGCCGTAGGCATCACCGAGGCCATCGTTGAGATAGTAATGGGCAAATCCCAGGAATTTGCAATCCCATGGAAGTCCGGGACGCACGTAGCTCAGGTAGAGGTCGCCGAGGCCCTCAAAGCCGCCGGCTTTGGTGACTCCGATGCGCTGCAGGATGAAAGCATCTGCGAAGCCGTTGAAGGCATGCACGGTGGCAAAAGGTGTCTTGAAGTTCTCCTCCAAATACTCGAAGCCTCCACCGTAAACCGCACCCCCGATTTTCTGGGTGTAGGTGAGGTGTCCGTAAAAGGCGTCATAGTCTCCCCCGGTCACGAGGGAGCTTTCACCATCCTGCCAGGCTGCTTCAAGGCGAAGGCCGCCTTGCTCGAAATGAGTCCCGAAGGTATGGGTTTTTCCCACGGCGGTATTGTTGTTGATATCAGCAAGGTAGGCATAGCCGCCCAGCTTTCCCTCGCCGACTTTGGTGCTGACGTCCAGAAAGTGGAAGTCGCCCTCGAAGTTTTTCAGGGGAGATCCGGCGGGGGCATCGTCAGCGTCGCTTCCAAAAATGCGCTGGGCTCGGTTGGCATAGGCATAGGCGAATTCGAAACCGTTGCGTGCGTAAGTCAGGCTGGCAGCGTCGAAAGTCTGCTCGTTTTGGCGCCAGCCCACCGTTCCGAGCATGGCTTGATTGTTGCGGATGATGCGTTGGCGTCCGGCTCTGATCGTGAAATCTTCATGACGATATTGCAAATAGGCCCGGTTGAGCTCGTAGTTTTCAGGATCGAAAATGACGGTATTGCCGGTGACGAAGGGTTGGGTGGCATTGCTCCCGGTAGGATTGCTTTTGTAGTCATCGACGAAAGCGTGGGTCGCTTCCATTTCGGCAAGGGCACTCCAGCCATTCCACTCTGCCGTGGTGAGGCCCGCGCGGGCTCGGGAAGTCAGGGCATGGGAGGGGTCGAGGTCGCCTTCTTCACGGAATTCGTAACGGGTTCGGATATCAAGGATGGGTCGAATCCCGGCAAGTGCTTCGGGGCCGTTATTGGTCAAAGCGGGTGTCGTGGTAGCGGATTCTCCGGCAAAAGCCGAGCTCGCGAGCGCCAAAACCGGCAGGGGACTGAGGAGTCTTAATTTCATGGTTGTTGTTTGATTTACTGCTAGGAATTTGCTTTTGGCGGGAGGGCCTTGGAGCCGCCCTTGGACCGGAGCTGCGGGGGGAGAAAGGGGGTTGCGGGGGAAAGAGGGGCTGAGGTGGTGGTTTGGTTTGGCGGGTGTCGGGATTTCGGCAGGAAAAGTCCCCGGTCCACGCCGTATTTTGCTGAAGCTAGGAGGCTTAGAGGCGATTTTCATTGCATGAGACCATAGACTCCCAGCCCGCATTGCCAAGATCATTTTTGGCAGCGGTTTTTTCGTTGGTTTCTGAGGCTCCTGCTTGTCAGCTGTCGTCGAGGACGAGAGTCCGGCCGTCGTCGAGTGGGATCTCCTCGGGCTGCCAGGTGGCACTTTGGTCGAAGCTCTCGGGCTCTGCGCCGGTGGGGTCCCTTTCCTGGTTGAACCAGTTTAGGCCCGGATCGTCATCCGGGATCCATTCTTCGCTAAAGCTACGAATGGCAGGCCCATTTTTCGCTGAAGCTACGAACGGCAGGGCAGACGGGGAAGATCAGGTGTGCAGAAGCCTCTTACGAGCGAAGGCTTTTCCTGATGCGGTCTTGAGATAGCGCTCAAAATCAATGGCCGCGCTTTCGGATTCGAAACCACCATACCACGCCAGAGTCCATGGCACGCCGGTTTTGGTCGAAACATTTCCGCCTTGATTGTGGACTTTGAGGCGCTTTTTCAAATCCGATGAAAAACCGTAATAGAATCTTTCTGGATTCTGCTCGGAACGGAGAATGTAGGTGTAAAACATACGATCAAAATTGCGATGAGTTCCCTGCATGAGCAACCCTTCTTCGCCCTGTGGGCTACGAAGGACAGGCATTCGAAGCTTCCCTCACGGATGCCAAAAATTGGCCTGCCATTCGTAGCTTTAGCGAAGAATGGGGGCTTTGAAGATCTCGAAGTTGCGCTTGGTAGTGTGGTGGCGTTTGGAGCGGTAGATGACGGTCTTGCTGGTGGCGTTCCAAGTAATTTTCTGAAGGGAGGGGTCTTCGCCAAGGCTACGACCCCCAAGGAAGGGATGGCGGAGCAAATATTCCGCTAAGCGCTTGCGACCGGCGGCGTCGTGGGCGGGAATGGGTTGTTCGCCGCCGTGGTGGATGTTGAAGCCGGAGTGTTTCCAGGCGAGGAGATTGGCGAGCTTGGAGGGGCTGATAAGTTTGGCGTCGCGGAGGGCTTGGAGGAAGCGGTGGCGAAAGAGTTCGATGGCGGGACCGAGGTCTTCGGCGGGCATGCAGTGGAAGCGGCCGTCGGGGGTGAAGAGTCCGTCGGCGGCAAGGACGTGGAGGTGGGGGTGGTAGATGAGAAAGTCTCCGAAGGTGTGGACGGCGGCGATGGCCCCGATGTGGCCGTTGGGAAGGCCGAGGCGGGCGCGGAAGGCGTCCTGAAGGGTGGCGGTGGCGGTGTGGAAGAGAATGGTGAGGAGGTGGCGGCGTTTGCGAAAGATGCCGCGCAGGACGCGGGGGAGGGTGAAGACGAACTGGCGGTGGGGAACTTCGTGGCAGACCGAGGTGGCGATCCATTCGCTGGTGGAGCGGACGCGGCGTTGGTGGCAGGAGGGGCAGAAGTGGCGGGCCTTGCAGGTGAAGGCGAGGAGGCGCTCGTGCCCGCAGTCGGGGCACTGGAGGCGGGTGAAGCCAGCGGCGAGGTCACCACAACGGAGGAAGGACTGGACGGTGGCGGTTGTGGCGGAGCGGAGCGGTCCGAGGGAGTTGCGGTGTTTCGATTCGTAGTCGGCGAGAAAATCGTCCCAGCCGTGGTGGACGATTTGCCAAAGGGGCGAGGCGCGGGGACGGCGGGGCTGGTAGACGGACGGCACAAAGAGTGTTCATAAGAACATTTAGGGTGCGGATCAAGGTCGGGAGTGATGGATCGGATATGAGAACTATCAGGAAGGGCGAGAGATCGAGGTGTTGAGGGATCGGAGAGGGAGCTTCGCCCGCTCGGTTGGGAGATGAAATTGAGAAGTAGATGAATAGATGGGGCTGGGGGCTTTTGCGAAGGCTGACAGCCACAGAGCTTCCCCGGCCCCGGAGGTGGGCAAACTGCGTAGCGGTGGCGTTGAGACCGGGACGGCGCTTGTTGCGGGTCGTGCAGGCCGGGTCGCGTCTGTTTTCAGGTGCGTGGTATTGGTTTGTTTTCTCGCGGGTTCATTGGCGAGACCGACGGTGGCGTCGCAGAGACCGTGGAAGGCTTCGCGGCGGCGGATGGCGACTCCGAACTGTTGCTACTCACGAAGGTGTTGAGATGTGAAGTGGCTGACATCTACCCGAAGCGGTCGGAAGCAGGGCTGATACGGCGGCTGAGTAATGGCAGGGTTTCCATCCGGGAATGAGATAAAAAAGCCGTCCCCGCCACGGACGCGAATCCGTGGCGGGTCGCTTTATTCGGCTTTGTATTTCAACTGATCGACGGTGCACTCATCTGCCGGGATGTCGTCACGTTCACCGAGGTAGAAAGGCTGGTAGATGGAGCCACTTTCTTTGAAGGCATAGAGGTAGCGAACTTCCACGACTTCGCCTTGTTTCGGAATCTCATGGTTCGGCGGGATGTTGACGTTGCCTGCGGGTTGCAGGTTCTGTGATTCCTTCCCGGTGCCGTAGAGGCCGAGGGTGACTCTGCGTTTGTCGTTGTGACTGGTGACGATGAATGACGCGGTTTCGACGAACTTGAACTTCAGCTGCGGACCACCGGAGTTGGGGCGGTCCTTGTTCGGGCTCTGTTTGGGATGGGTTAGGCGGTCTGTGCTGCGACCTTGGTGCGGAGGGGCATGACGACGCAAAATTGCCCGTTGGGAGTGAGGGTCATGCCGGGGTTCATGGCGTCGGAGATGCCGAGGGTGCCGCCAATCACGAGGGCGTCGGCCAGGTATTTCGGGTCGAACGAGATGGCGGGTGGAGTGCCCTGGACTTCGACTGGGACGGTGATGAGGGCGATGGTGTCGCAGCTGCGGTCCGTCTGGGTCAGGGTGAGTTGGCCGGGCGTGTCGATGCTGAGGCGAACACTTTCGGCCCGGCCCTTCTGGGAGCGTAGCCACTTGCAGACCGCGTCGCGCCGGTGATCGGCAATGGTGACCGAGTTGGCTTGTCTACGGGGGATGACCTGTTGGTAGTTCGGGTAGTTGCCCACGATGGTCTTGCTCATGAGGACGTGGTCCCCGGCGCGGAAGGCTGCGAGGTTCTTCTCTGTGTCATCGGGCAGGGTGACGGTGACGTCGCTCTTCAGGAAGTCGGAGTGACCGAGAACCTTCACGGCGGGGGTGGGCAGGATGAACTTTCGCTCCGGCACGGTGGCGGGTGCCCCGGCGAGCCGCTTGCCATCGGTGGCGACGAGCATGCCGCCTTCTTCGGGATCGAAGAACACTCCCTGCAGGACTTGACGCTTTTCGTCGGTGGAGGCACAGGGGGCGACGGTCTTGAGGGCTGCCATGGTGGCGGCCGGGAGTAGGGAGGAGGGGCCGTCGATGACCGGACGGGCGGGGAAGTCCTCCCAGTCGGCGGTGGCGTGATTGGACTCGATTCGCATGCCGCCGGAGATGGCGATGAGCTTGAGTTCGCGGTGCTCCTGCCGTCCTTTGGGAAGAAGGATAACAGAGGAGTCTTTGTCGGCTTTGACGGCGGCGGTGAGCGCCTCGTTGGGGATGAGGAACTCGGTGGGTCCGTCGGGGGACATTTGGAGCGGGATGCGGGTTTCGAGCCAGTGGTCGAGGTCGCTGACGGCGAGGGTGATACTGGTGTTGTCGATACGGGCGTAGATGTGGTTGAGGGCCGGTAGCTTGCACTGAGCAAAGCGGACGCGACCGAGGAGGGTGCGCGCCTTTTTGAGCGCGGCAATGGGTATTTGAATCATGGTTTTATTGGTTGGTTGTTGGTTGTTGTTTTGGGTTCTCCTTTGGGAGAAGGGTTTCAAAAGAGATGGCCGCCATCGGAACGGAATGTTCCTGATGGCGGCCTGCGTTTGGGCATGTCGTGCGGTCGGGCTTGCCTCGTCGGTCCTTGCCAAAAAGGGATGGGGTGAGGGCTTGGTCTGGACTGAGATGTGGGAACGATCCGGACTGAATCACCGACCTTGAGAGGTGCAGTGCGATGGTCCGGAATCGGTGGACCTTAGTCCTCCTGATCCTGCCAGTGGAGGATGTGCAAGTCGCCCTCGGCCACGCCGAGGCAATGGATGTCTTCCAGGGCGAACGGAGTATCTTCTTCGCTGGTTCCGCCGTTCCAGTCGGTCAGACACTGTTCACGACCGGCGAGGATGGCGGACTCAAGATTCACCGCCTCGACCGAGTCGATGTGAATGGTGCCCAGTTGGTCAGTCTGCTGGCAGAAGGCGGTGAAGGTTCTGACCGGTATCGCGCTCATGAGCGGAGGTGGTCGGAGTCTTTCTTTTGGAGGAGGCTGCGGGCTTCTTCCTCAGTGAGCCCGACGAACTCGGATTCTTGGAACGAGATCTCGTCCGGGTAGAACGTGAACAGGGATTTGCTGGAGCCATCCTCGAAGGTCGCGATGACCTCGGGCATGGGATCGAACATGCCTTTGGGCATTGGCCGGGGCATGGGCGTGATGGTGACGTTGGTAATTTTGGTAATTTTCATGATGGGGTTGGTTGTTGTTTTTGGTTTTGGATTCTCCTTTGGGAGATGGTTTGAAAAGAAAGGGCCGCCACCGGAACTGAATGTTCCTGATGGCGGCCTGTGTTTCCCCGGCCTGCGCTTGAGCGTGTCGTGCGGCCGGGCTTGCCTCATCGGTCCTTGCCAAAAATGGATGGATGGAGTGAGGGCTTGGTTTGGTTCAGTTTTGCGCGCTGATTCG
>Ga0222650_1000117_pt1 | contig 72208 bp, 64 predicted proteins | sample AntAcemetagen367_FD_179820 | JGI IMG/M metagenome (GOLD analysis project Ga0222650, IMG submission 179820) | Saline water microbial communities from Ace Lake, Antarctica - #367 | ecosystem: Environmental > Aquatic > Non-marine Saline and Alkaline > Saline | place: Antarctica: Ace Lake... | reverse complement strand
TGAAGAATCTCACCTACAACATGCGCCGTCTCGCCCAACTGGGCCGCATCAACCCTCACCCAGCCTGAAACACGGCCGGCCAAGGACGCAGATCGTCCTGCGCATCGCGAAAAATGGCCCTGAACCGAAGGTCCGAGAAGCGAAATGGGCGGCACATCATCAAACCCAAGGCAACAATCGGTCTGATGAAGGCCGCTGAATCGCTTCAGCCGTAACCTGCTATGCAGTTGCCGCGAAAACAGTCAAAAATCGAGGTGCCCATAGGTTGGGCCCGACACCGGGCTCGAACGGTTGAACCCTTCGACGCCTTTGACAGGCGCAACCTGCGCCACCCCTTGCCGCCGCGACCAGGAATAAACGGCTGGAGCCTCATAGCCGGTGTCGATGGCAAGCTTGGCCAGGCGCAGATACGCGCCGTACTGATGCGCCCATGTCCGGTCCAGCAGCTTTGTCAGCTCCAACCACGCGCCCTGATGGTCCGGGCCGCCCTCGATCACGATATGATCGACCAGCCAGCTTGTTCCGCCCCGACCCCAGGCCCAGACGTCGACCTCTATCCGGTCTTTCTGCACATCGGCCCCGGCGGTCAGGAACAGCCCGCCCGCAGGCACGATGCCCGGCTTCCATGTTTCGCGGCGATCATAGAGCCGCGACCAGTCCGGCGCTTCGCCGGTTTCCACCCATGTCTCGCCAAGGATCGTGTTCTTGAACGCCCGGATGGCCTCATCCGAACATTGTGCTGCCTCCCATGCCCGCACGATCCGCTCCCAGCTGAGCCAGCCGATCGGCGAATACAGCGCCGAGAGGTGATAGCCGACGGTGCCGGGATCGGCGGCAACAGCGGTTGCGCGCCACTCGCCTGCCTCCAGCAGTGCCGTCTTGTGATGTTCAGCGATGGCGCGCTCGCAGCCCTCGCAATGGTATGCTGCCGCTTCAGGGCGCCCCTTGTCCCAGCGCAGCCGCTCGAACTTCAGCCACTGGAACTGGCTGCAATACGGGCACGGCACGAAGAACCGGCGCTGATCGCTGGTCTCATATTCCCGCTCGATCCGGCTTAGACCCCGGATCGTCGGGGTCGAGACTAGGAATACCTTGCGCCGGTGCGCGAAGGTCAAGGTCCGCGCTTCAGCCAGACTGACTGGATCCCCCTCATCATCGGCCGAGGCCGGATAGGCATCGACCTCGTCCAGAAAGATGTAGCGTGCCGGTGTCGAGCGCAGCCCCACGGCCGAGTTCGCCCCGGTCATGATCAGGATGCCACCCGCGAATTCCTTCGACAGCATCGTGTTGCCCGCATCGCGCGAGCGCGCCGGTTTCACCCGTTCGCGCAGCTCCGGGCTTTCCTCAATTAGCGGATCAATTCGCTGGCGCGAATTGCGTTTCGCCAGTTCCACGGTCGGCTGCACCGCCAGCATCGGCCCCGGTGCCTGGTGGATGGCAAAGCCTATCCAGTTGTTTCCAGCCTCGGTCGCACCAACCTGTGCCGCCTTCATGAATACGATGCGCTGGACGGCGGAACTCGGCGACAACGCATCCATAATTTCACGCATGTAGGGCGTGCGCGCTGTACGATAGCGCCCCGGCTCAGCGCTGGCGCGTGACCCCAGCATCCGGTGCGCATCGGCCCATTGCGACACCGTCAGATCGGCGTCCGGCCGCATCCCCCGGCCCCAGCTGCGCAGAAGCCGATCAGAACCATCAAAGCTATCTGTCTCAGCGGAGGTCGATGCGGACCTCCGCGAGGCTGTCGAGTTGGGCACGGACATGGGCTTCCAGAACCTTCTGCATCATGACGGGCTCCAGACTCCCGTGATCCGCGATCATCACTCCCAATTCTGACGCCATCAGCGCCGCCGCCCGCGCGGGCCAAGTCACCCAGGCGTCGCGCTCCTCACGGGCCAGCCGGAAGACCAGCCCCACCGCGCGGTCGCGGTCGATCAGCTCACCCTTCAGCTTTGCCAGCTTCAGCTTGCGCTCCTGCGCCTTCAGCACCTCGTTGGCGGTCTTGGCCTGCAGGAAGGTTGTGCCTCCGCCAGTGACCGGGGCGGGCAACCCTTCCTCGCGCAATGTCTCACCCACAGTCGATACCGCTGTGTCGGGGACCGGCTTTAGTTTGGGTGCGGGTAGTGGCGCTTTCTTTGCCTCACCCCGTTGCTTGGCGGGGTCCGTCATCGCGGCGCGGCGCGCATCGGACGCGGCCGCATCAATCGAGCCATCGGCGTGATGAACCAACCGCCCCGACTCCTTGGCTTTCTGGATGGCACCCCGCGACAGGCCGACATGGGAGGCATATTGGCGCTCACTCATGCCCTGCATCTCGCACCCCGTATCCTTCATAAAGCAATGATATTGCTTTGAAATGAGTTGATTACACCCTGCGATGGAGCGATTCTGGGATCAGGAAATCAATCCTGATCGGAGACCAAATCATGACCGCAATTACAACCATCCGCATAGACCACGCAGCGCTTCCCGCACAATTCGACCGCTCGCGCCCAAACGCCGTCGCCGAGGCCATCGAGGCCGCGCTGCGCGAAGACGGGATCACCGCCGAAGCTTCGGACGTGATCTCGCATCTCAAGATTGAGCTGCCGACCACCCAGCTTGCCGCCGCCAGCGCTGTGCTGGCCAGCTTGCACCTGATCTGAGGGAGAGCAGAACCATGAGCACACGCGCGCAGATCGCCATTCAAACTGGGCCCGAGGAATGGGCACATATCTATGTCCACTTTGACGGCTACCCTTCGCACATGCTGCCCGCACTGGCGCGCTGGACGCCTAAGGACATCCTCGCCGCAAAGGAAATTCGGCAGGTCCGCGCGGACGCGCTGGACTGTTTCGATCCACCCCGCGCGCCGCAAATCCTGCCGCATCCAACCTGCGAGCTGTGCCACCTTTATCTCTGGCAGGACGGTGGCTGGGCAGATGCCACTGGCCCCGAAATTGATCGGAAAGAAATGTCATTGCTCTGAATTGACTACGATAATCAGTCCATCAGAGCGATGATTGTCACATGAAGACGATGCAACTTACCACGGAGCCACCAAGATGAGCCGCCGCGCGACCGACAACACAAGAGCCCTCGACGCCTTCCTCGCTGCCAAGGTCGATATCGACGCGTTGCTTGCGCGCCTGACAACCCTCAGCGCGGACAATTTCGACGCCCACCCAGACGAGATCAACTGGGGCCATGTCGGCACCCTGACCCACTACGCCAGCCTGCTGCGCCAGATCAGCGACAGCGCGTTCAAAGAAGGCGAACACGCCGAGTGAGCTTTTGCCTCCGACGCAAGGTAAGCCCGCCATTGGTGGGCTTACCCCGGTAGAAGTTGGCGTATGTCGCGTCGCCTGTTAACCGGAGACCGTCATGATCCAAATTCATCTGTCCGATGCCCAATCCGTCATTCTGTCCGCAGCCTGCGCCCGCGAAGACGGGATGGTGTTCCCCGTCACCGCCAGCCTCAAGGGCGGCGCTGTGGGCAATGTCTGCAAAAGCCTGCTGTTGCGCGGGTTGATCGAGGAAATCGTCGCCGCTGATCCTGACACGGTTTGGAGGCACGATGACGCGGGCCCCCTGACCCTGCGCGCCACTCGGCTTGCCTATTCTGTACTCGGCATTGGCGACGCCGACGGTGCAGAGCCTGCCACTCAGCCCGACCTGACGCCCCCGACCCAGCGCAAGGGTACCAAGCAGGCACAGCTGATCGCCATAGTGCGCGCCGAGGGTGGCGCGACCATCGACGAGATCGTGGCTGCCACTAATTGGGCGCGACACACATCTCGTGGGGTCATATCAGGCGTGTTAAAGAAGAAGCTCGGACTTATCATCACCTCGGAAAAGGTGGATGGTCGGGGGCGAGCCTACCGGATCGCCATCTGACTCCACACTCGACGCGCATCGAATTAGGTGCTAACTTCGCGCTTGATCAGATGCGCGTTTGGGAGCCAGACCATGGATATCACCAAGGACATTCGTCCACTAACCGAGTTCAAGCGGGATACGTCCCGCTTTGTCGCTCATCTCAAAGATACCGGCCGCCCGACGGTTCTGACCGTCAACGGCAAACCCTCGGTGGTCGTGATGGACGCCGCCGCGTGGCAGGACATGCAGGACCAGCTTGACTATGCCGAGACCGTCGCCGGCATCCGCAAGGGACTGACGCAGGCCCGTGCCGATAAAGGCACAGAAGCAGGTCGTTTCTTCGACAGCCTTGCCCAGACGAAATGACCACGCCACTGCCGGTGATCATCACGCCGAACGCGGCGGATGATCTGACAGCTTCATGGCTCTGGCTGCACGACCGCAACCCCAGGGCTGCTGACAAATGGCTCGCGGGCATCCGCGAGATGATTATGGCACTCGGGACACTGCCCGAGACACATCCCATAGCGCCAGAGTCACGGGACTTCGACTTGCCCATTCGCAGGGCGCTCTATGGTCGAGCAACGCGCTGGAGAATCTATTATGCCATCATCGATGGAGCGGTGCAGGTTCTCCATGTTCGACATGGTCGTCGAAGCGACTGGCAGCCATGATCCGCTCAAATAGCCGCCTGAGCAAATACCCGCGCGCCAGCGAAACCCCGACAAAGGCGAGCCCGATGGTCAGGTGCTCAGCAAGGCCAGTCTCGATCCCGAACCACGGGAAGACGACGATCTGCGTACCGATGGCCAGCGCATAGCCGACCACGACATTCGTCGTGGCTTCCACCAGCGACATGGCGCGCGATTGGCTCATGCAGCAGCGTCCTCCAGTTCGCCATCGCCAAGCCGCTCGGTCCGCACCTGCGCGAAGGTCCGACCGTTGCCGTCAAGGATCGCGTCGCGCCCCGTGTCGGCCTGCCAGCGCTCAACGGCGACATCAATATAAGCCGGGCTGATTTCCATCGCGAAGACGCGCCGCCCGTTGGCCTCGCCGGCCATGATCTGCGAGCCCGAACCACAGAACGGCTCGTAGCAAAGCCCGCCCCGCGCCACATGCTGGCGCATCGGGATGCCAAAGGCGTCCAGCGGCTTCGGCGTCGGATGATCGGACCGATCAACCTTGGCAAAACTCGGCAGCGCCCATGTGGATGCGAGGGTTTCCTCGGCCACCTTCGGCGGGCGATTGCCCCTGATCCAGCCCATGAAGCAAGGCTCATGCTTCCAGAGGTAATGCGACCGGGTCAGAACCCCGCGGTCCTTCACCCAGATGATCTGCTGATGGACGAAGGCCCCGGCTTTCTCCCAGCAGGCCTCCAGCATCGCCTGGCGGCGCGAGGCGTGCCAGCAATACCAGGCGGCATCTTCGGTGATCGCCTCGGCGACAGCGGCGGCGATGAAGCCGTCGTAGAGTTCCGCGCCCTGCGATGAGTCGTCCCAGGTCACACCATAGCTTTGCGACCAGTCCTTGTTCCGTGTCGGATGGTTCGAGCCGTCGTAATCCACCAGATACGGCGGGTCGGTCGCGAACAGGATCGCGCGCTCGCCGTTCATCAGACGGCGCACATCGGGGACGCTGGTGCTGTCACCGCAGAGCAGCCGGTGCTCGCCGAGGATCCACAGATCGCCGGTGCGCGAGGCCGGGTTGCGTGGCGGTTCCGGGATCACGACCGGCGGCACGCTGGCCCCACCACCATCCTCGCCGTCCCCCTCGGGCACGTAGGCCAGAAGCTTGTCCAACTCGCCATCGCTGAAGCCGACCAGCGACAGATCGAAATCCTCGGCCAGCAGGTCGTTCAACTCGGCCGACAGCAGCGCCTCGTCCCATGGCGACTCTGTCAGCCGGTTGTCCGCAATGCGGTAGGCCCGGCGCTGCGCCTCGGTCAGATGACCCAGCACGATCACCGGCGCTTCGGTCAGGCCCAACTGCGTGGCCGCAAGCACGCGGCCATGCCCGGCGATCAACTCTCCGTCTTCCGCGACCAGGCACGGCACCGTCCAGCCGAACTCCGCCATGCTGGCGGCGATCTTCGCAACCTGATCCGCGCCGTGCGTTTTGGCATTGCGGGCATAGGGCTGCAGCCTAGCGATCGGCCATTGCTCGATGCGCTCCGGGGCGAAGCTGAGGGTCATGCGAATTGTCCTGTTGAAGGATGGGGTGATGGCTTCCGTGGGTGGACTCCGTCGCCGGAGTCCAGGCCGGGGTCCACTGGCTTCCAGCTGGACTCCGGAGTCCAGGGTATCCACCCCGGAGTCCACCAGCCAAGATGCTGTTATTGCGTGGTTATTTCTGCTTCAGGGGGTGGATTCCAACCGGGGTGGACTCCCAAAAAAAACGCTCTGCCGCTAGCGATGCGTCGCGCTTCGCCCCCCCGTATACGTTTACGGCCAGAAAGGAACCGGAAAACAATGGCTTAGGGTTTTCGCTCAGTCCTGTTCGGTTACCGCTTGATCCGAAAAACTATCTCTCATGCTGGTTCGGACAGCGTTTTGCCGGGTCAAACGGTGGGCACTCGTCTTTCGAACCGTCTGGACCCCGGCTGGACTCCGGCTGGACTCCAGTTCGAACTCTGGGGTCCACCACGGCATCCACTTCAGCATCCGATCACCAGCGGTTTGTTTAACGCAGAACACCGACCCTGAGAAACTTGTAGCCTCAATCTCGGAGATTGTCTTGCCTCCCGGTGTCCCACCGAAAAGTGTCCCGCAAACACGAAACGGGTTGACAGGGCGGCCATGGCACGACCGCCCCGCAGGTTTACGCGGTTTTTTCAATGACAAAGTCCATTGATCGCTTGCGCGGTACGGCTTTGCCGTTGAGACGCCAGACGATCACGGCCAGCCCGTATTCGTGCCGTCTGTTGGCGGAAGATCGGCTGATCCCATGCGCATAGCAGATGCCTTTCCAGGCCTTGCGGTTGGCCCGCGCCCAGAGGATCTGGGCGATTTCCTTGTCGACCCAGCGCAGCCACAGCATGGCCTCATCGGCCTGCGTGATCATTCGCGGTGATGGCAACGGTTTGCGCATGCGCGGCTCCTGACCCACCTGATCGGCGAAGCTGGAGAGGTATTCAGGCCAGGCGCTGACATAGCCCTGCGGGCCCACCGGTGGCATCGCACGCATCACGTCTGCCGCAAGGTCCAGCCGATCCGCAACCATGGCGCGGGTCCATTCACCCATGGCGCACCCCCTGCCGGGCAGGGCGCTTGCCATAGAGTTTCTCGCCAAGCTGGCGGACCAGTGCGCGCTCAGGCCAGGTTAGCCGGTGGTCGTCGATGGTAACGGCCAGAAGCCCCTGTTCCTGCCAGCCGTCGCGCTTGACCTGATCGGGATCCCGGCGCTGGCCGCCGTAGCCCCTCGGCATGAACAGCATGCCGGTCATATCGCGCCGCCATTTCCGACCTTCGCCCTCGCCTGACGGGCCTCGGCGATCCGGCTCTGGCCGGTCTCACGGTCGACATGGCTGCCTTCGCCGTGGCGCGCCCAGGAAACAAACGCTCGGCTCATGTTTCTTTGGGACACTGCGAGCGCCGATTGCGCCGCTGCTGTGATCAGTGGCGCAATGTGCTGGGTGAAGAACGGCAGCCAATCGGTCCTGTTGGGGACAAGAACCTGCTCCACGAGTCCGGCGTCCGTCTCGATCAAGACGAATGTCCCGACAGTTGAACTTGGCCAGAAACGTACTTCGAGCCAGCCCCCTTCGATGCTGCTGTCATCGGTGAGCGGCACGCTGTAGCAGCCAAGCGCCCGTGTGAAGGAGTGGTGCCAACTATCACCTTCTTCTTGCCAAAGCCGATTGGCTTCATGATACCAGTCCGGCAGGTCCACTTCGTAAAGACGCCCGGCTTCGTAAACGCGCAACGTATCATAACACATGATCATTCTTCCTCTGTGTGTGGGTAGTTTGTGAACGCGGGGTTCGGCTTTGCTGCCTCCAGCCGGGCGGCGAACGCATCGAGGGTGGCGAAGCGCGCGACGAGGACGGCCTGCATGCTGGCGGTCAGGCGGGATGCGGGGGCGTCGATGCGTGCCGCGGCTGCAGGGTTGCCGCCCGCAGGCTCGGAAGCCGCGCAACGCGCGATGCTGAAGCTTGCCAGCGGCCCGAGGCGGTTGGTCAGCCAGGCTTCGGGATCGGGAATGCGGGCGAGATCGACGCGGGCGATCCGGGCGCGGTGGCCGGGACCCTCGGGGCGGTAGGTCACCTCCGCAGAGGAGTGTGACATTTGGCTATTATAGAGATCCCTATAATAGCAGTTTGTCACACTCCTCGCCCGATCTTGCCGGGCTGCCTCGGCCGAGGGCCAGAGGTTCGGGAAGCAGGCGGCCATGTCTGCTGCATTGTCGAGCACGATGCCCGCGAGCGCCATCAGGTCGCGCCGGGTCGGCTTGAGGTCGGACCATGGCACGAGTTCATCCACCGTCACGGGCAGGACCACGTCGGCGAGGAGGTCGATCCCGAGTGGGGTGTCCACAGTGCGGTTGACGCCGCGCCCACGCCCCATCGCCTGGATCAGTTCGCCCTCGCAGATGCTCCAGCGAACGGCTTCGGCGATCGGGTCGGAATGGGCCTCCATGGCGAGGGGGACAGTCCGGTCGCCCGCGAGGCGCAGCCGACGCTCGGCCATCGGATACCACCAGCCCGCATCTTCGGGGTTCGGCGTGGGCACGCGGCCGGTCAGCGCGATGGCGATGAGTTCGACCGTGCGCGGCGCGGGCAGCGTGCGTCCCAGCACGATCAGGCCGCCGATGTCGCCCCAGCGATCAAGCCCGCTGAGCGCGTTGAAATGCACCGCCTCCACGCGCGGCGGCAGACCGGTCGCGCGAAGGGCGTCGATGGCGGCCTTCTGGCCCACGACCAGCAGGTCGACCCGTGCGCCGGGGCGGCGGCACTGACGCGCGCGCAATGCGATCCAGGCGGTGAGGTCGCGCAGACGGTTGGCGGCGGCCTTGCGGTCGCGCTCGGGTGCGTCGGGTCCGGGCGTCAGGCCGCGGGCCGAGGTTGGGCTGCCGATGACCTGGCGGATGCGCACATGAGGCTGGCGCGCGGCAACAGGCGCGCCGATGTCGATCAGCGGCAGGTAGGTCTGCACCAGTTCGGGGCGTAGCGTGGCGTCGAGATGCAGGATCGGTGCCTCGCCCGCCCAGCCCGCGCGCAGACGGCTGCGCCAGCGCAGGCGCAGGGCGCGGACCGATCCGGCGTCGGTGCGTTCATGGCCGAGTTCTGCACCGGCGGCATCGTAGCCATTCTCCAGCGCCTCGGCGAGGATCAGCCAAAGCGTGGCGCAGCGCCCCGGCGGTGCCCATGGCTCGCCCGGGGGAGGCAGGACCTTGTCGATCCGCTTGCGCCGTTCGACGGATGACATGCCCGGCAACAATCCGGCATCGCGCATCCGGCGGCGTTCCAGCCTCGCGGCGGCGCGACAATCCTCGGGGGTGAGACCTACGGCTTCCAGAAGCCCGACGCGCAGGGGCCCGGGTTCCGCGACCTGCAGCGCCTTCCACAGCCGGGTGCGGGCGGCGACGAGGTCTGCCGTGGCGCCCATGTCGATCTTGCCCTTGGCGCCGTAGCAGACCAGAGATGCCCGCCCCGGTTCCAGCCCGTCCTGTGTCAGCGTGGCCTTGCCGTCAAGGCCGCGCAGGCCCGATTGCCAGAAGGCTTCGTCGATCACGAGCAGCCCGACGGTGCCGATGGCCTCAGGCTTCATGTGGAACAGGCTGTCATGGGCGCAGACGACGACTTGCGCAGCCTGTGCGACAGGCTTCTGCTGCTGATAACCGCAGGCCTGGAAATAGGCGCAGAGGTGCAACTCGCCGCCGCGCTTTACCTTGCAGCAACTCTGTTCGACCGGATGCTCCACCTCCAGCGCGTCGAAGGTCGCCTCGCTGTCGAGGCACATCAGTTGATCCGGGTTCTCGGGCGAGGGGTCGGGCGCGGTGCGGCCTTTCCAGAGCATGGCGCGCAGGCCAAGGCCCGCGAAGGCTGTCACCTGTTCGGCACCGAGGTCATGGCGTGGCACGGCATAGACCACCTTGCGCCCGACCAGACCGCCCGAGGCGAGGAGACCCGCGATGGCGGTCCGGGCGCGCGATGTCTTGCCGAGGCCCACATCGACCGGCAGGCCGAGCAGCGGCGGCAGTGGTGCCCACGCCACCAGGTTGAAATCCAGCGGATCGCGGTCCTCAGCCGCGTCCTGTGCCGCCTCGCGGGCGACCTCGACGGCGGTCCAATAGGCGGGCACGGCCGCTATGAAGCGCGAAATGGCGTCCGCGAGTGTCGCGCGGGCCTGGTTCGGCGTCAGGAATGGTGCCGGGTATGTCGGCGGCGGTGGTGGGATCTTCGCCGCGACCGCCACGAGCGCCGCGACCGCCTTCGGACCTGCGGCGCAGAACAGATCGTTGGCATCGCCCGGGGCTGCGGGCACGGCAATACGGGCATCGACGGCAAGGGCGGCCTTGCGCGCAGCCTCGACGCCGGGGTTGGTGTCGCGGTCGGGCTTCTTGTCATTGTCGGCGATGAGAACGAGATCGGCGTCGGGAAACCGGGCCCGCAGCGCCTCTGCCACCGGCAGCAGGTTGCCCGCATCCATCGCGGCGATGACGGTGTGGCCGGTTGCCATGTGCAGGCTGGCCCCGGTGGCCCAGCCTTCGCAGATCAGGATCGCGCCGGCGGGTTCTGCGATCGCTGCCGGGTCCGCCCCGATGACGCAGAAATGCCCGCGTTTGGCGCCGCCCGCGAGAAACCGCTTGGCCCCGTCCGGGGCGATGGTCTCAAGGCTGTGAAGATGGCCGTCCGCATCCTGAAGCGGCACGATCAGGTGCCCGCGGGCATCGGCGCGCAGGGCCAACGGCAGAACCTGCTTGCCAGTGAGATAGGGATGACCCTCGGGGGCCGGATGCGCCATCGCCCAGATCCGTGCGGCGCGGGCAGCGGCTTTTGCGGCAGGGGTCGCGGCCTCCGGCTCGGGCACGTCGGAGGCGGCACTAACCGGCTCGGCAGCGACAGGGGCCCCGCGCGGGCTGATCAGACTATCCGCCGCAGGACGCGTCGCCCGCTTGGCGATGCGCGTGTGCATCCCGAAATCGCCCGCCACGCCGATGCGATCACCGATCCAGTGCAGGGCCTCGTGACGGTTCAGCCCGCGCATGCGGCCGACAAGATCGACCAGCCCACCGCCGATCCCCGCCTCGTGATCGAACCACATGCCCGCCTTGGCACCGGAGATCACGACGGCCAGACTGCCCTTGGCGCCCCAGCGCCATTCCTGGCCGGCGCGCACGCTCGGCTTGCCCAAGAGCTCGACCGCAAGCTCCTGCGCCCGTGCCCGCAACTCGGCATCGAAGGCCTGCCAGTCCCGCCCGCTCATCGCCGCCGCCGTGCACCCGGCACGCGCGCGCCAGCCGGCCCGAAGGCCGTGGCGGTGACGTGCAGGGGGTGATGTAGGAAGGTGGACAAGGTGGATCAGAACCAGAGTTGGGGTATCGTTACCCCCGGTTCTGCCGCCTTCCGGGCCTTGTCCGAAACGTCGGAACCGGTCCACCCGGTCAAGCGCCACCTCGCCGGAAAGGGTGGAACCCTTCCCGCAAGACATTGAAATCACATCAGATAAAGGGTGGACCCCAAGGGGTCAGAAGGGCTGTTCCGAGGACCGTCCGCCGCCGTCAGGCGAAGGTGGGTGGAACCCTTCCGGGGGAGAACGGGGTGAACGGTTCCACCCACTCAGCGGGGTGTGGCGGGAAGGGTGGAACCCTCAGTGCAAGACGCATCGCAATGCTGTGGCCTTTGCCCATGGCACAACGTATTTGTCAGAGATTGTGCGCGTGGCGCGGGCCATCTGGACGACGGATCTCGCATAACGGTGACATGTCGGCGTCCACAACATGCTCAACTATTTCGACATTCGTATAGTCAGGGCGAACATCGTCGGAGGCCTCAACGATGTCGGCTTGCAGCACGTTGCCATGCCTTTCGGGCTATGTGGGCGGCCAGTTTACGGCCGACGTGGCACCACCACAATTATTGTGAGTATTATTGGCGTCCGCAACCAAGACGAGGCCGGGAGCACCGTTGTGGTTTCCAACAGTGCTCCCGCCTGGTTCCCGGTTCGCAATGCGGGGTATTGCGAACCGGAACACCTGAAACACTGCGTGCCCAGCCGCCAATGACGGGCGCCGGGGACCACAGAGAGCTGCATCTTGCAATCAGATAGCATCGTTACCGTTGGAAACGATGCTTTCGGCCACGTGGCTGCAGATCGGTGCGCGCGAAGGACGGTGGTGGAGCCCAAGCCATCCGCCGTGGCATGCAGATCCGCCCCCTCTCCATCGTATCGGCACGGGGAGAGTCGGTCGGCTGCCCGCGATCAAGTGGTCAGGTGCTCAGAGGGGCAAAGAGGTCTTGCAGGGTGGCCTCATCCAGAAGGTTCTCTGAAGTCGCGCCACTGTCGTCGAACAAAGCGTCGGCCAGCGCCTGTTTGCGTGCTTGCATGTCGAGAATCTTTTCCTCGACGGTTCCGGCTGCGACAAGCCGGTGCACGAAGACCGGCTTGTCCTGTCCGATCCGGTGGGTGCGGTCCATGGCCTGACGCTCCACGGCCGGGTTCCACCATGGATCATAGAGGATCACTGTATCGGCCTCGGTAAGGTTCAGTCCAACGCCCCCCGCCTTGAGGCTGAGCAGAAAAACCGGCGCATCGCCGCGCGCAAAGGCATCAAGCACCTCGGCGCGGTTTTTGGTCTGGCCGGTTAGCGTAAGGTGGGCAATGCCCGCCGCGGTCAGATCAGCCTCGATCAGGCGCAGCATCTCGACGAATTGCGAGAAGACCAGCACGCGGCGGCCCTCGGCTACCAACGCGCCCAGAAGCTCGCGCAACCGCGCGCGTTTGCCGCTGTCGGTCACGGATCGTGCAGCTTCAGTCTTCACCAAGCCTGGGTCGCAGCAGACCTGCCGCAGCTTCAGCAAGGCGTCCAGCACCATGATCCGCGCCGCCGCCAGTCCACGGGCGCCGATGGCTTCGCGCACGCGGGCATCCATGGCGCTGCGCACCGTTTCATACAGCGCCTGTTGCGGTTTCGGCAGATCGACCCGTTCGAGGATTTCGGTCTTGGGCGGCAGTTCGGCGGCAACCTCGTCCTTGGTGCGGCGCAACAGGAACGGGCGCAACCGGCGATTCAGCCGGGCCTGCGCGGCCGCGTCGCCATGCTTTTCGATCGGGGTCCGGAACAGCGTCTGAAACCGCTTGCGATCGCCCAGCAGGCCGGGGTTCACCCAGTCAATCAGCGTCCAGATATCCTGCAGCGAGTTTTCGAGGGGCGTGCCGGTCAGCGCCAGCCGCCCCTTGGCGGGAATGTCGCGCAGCGTCTTGGCCATTTGCGAGGCGGGGTTCTTGAGCGTCTGCGCCTCATCGAGAACCACCAAAGGCCAGTTTTGCGCCGCCAGCCAGTCGCTGTCGCGCGCCAGCAGCGGATAGGTCGTCAGCACCAGATCGGCCTGCAAGGCGGCATCACGCGAGGCGGCACGCCCCGTGCCATGCAGCACCACGAGGCGCAGATCGGGCGTGAACTGCGCTGCCTGTGTCTGCCAGCCATGCAGCAGACTGGTGGGCACGATCAACAGCGCCGGGCCGGATGCCCCCGCCTCGCGCCGCGCCTGCAACAGGGCCAGGGTCTGCACTGTCTTGCCCAGCCCCATATCATCAGCCAGCACACCGCCGAACCCGGCCTCCAGCAGACTGCCCATCCAGGCGGCACCGTAAGCCTGATAGTCACGCAGTTGTGCGTTCAAGCCCTTGGGTGGTTCAAAGCGGTCAGCCTCAGCCAGCGCCTGCAGGCTGCGCGCCAGCGGCAGAATTCCGGCATTGTCAGCGAAGCGGATGGTGCTGCCAGCCAGCGCCTCTTCGACCAGACGTACGACGCTGGCATCTGACGGGTGCAACGCACCCAACTCGGCGTAATGGGTCAGGAACAGATGCAGCAGGGGCGCAAGCGGGCTGAGATCCAGCGCGACGTATCCCTGCTTGCCCCGGTCCATATAGACGGGACGGTCGGCCAGATGCTGCGCCAGAGTGTCGATATCCGGCACCTCGTCCCAATCCTCGCGGGTCTGTTTCAGAAACGCGGCAACAAGCGGCGCCACATCCACCGATTTGCCGGCAATCTCGGCCTGAAACCCCAGCGAGAACCAATCGTTGCCCTGAAACGCCTCGCCCGCCTCGGTCTGTGTCGCGACCGTCAGTTCGGCCACCTCTTCGCTCAGGCGATAAGGCCATTTCGGAGTCTTGATAACCTCCCAGCCGTCGCGCTGCAGTTCAGGCAGTGTGCGAAAGGTAAAATCCAGTGCTTCGCGCCCGTCCGAAATCTCCAGCCTGTGCAGGTTCATCTCGCCACCTGCGAAGACGAAATCGCAGGCCATCATGCGCTCGCCCGGCCAATGGAATTCCAGATCTTCCACCGAGTGCGCACCCGCCTCCATCAACCGCGTGGCGCAGGCGGCCTCCCAAGGGTAATCACGGGTCAGGGTCACGATCTTGCCAGCCTCGAGGACGCGTGGATCACCGTCGCCATCCCCGACCTCTTGCCCGTCATAGGCAAAACGCAGGGTCAGGGTGGGCAATTGCACCGAGCTTTCCCAATGGCGCGGCCCATCGCGCGCAGTCTCGGCCCCGAGTGTCAGCCGTGCAACGCGCTGCTTTGCTGCGCGCCGGGTCTGCCGGACTCTACGGGGGCGTGGCAGCGCCAGCCCGGCAAGCGTATCGGGCAGTGCGGCTGCAAGCGCCTCGACCTCATTTGGCCCGATCTCGGGGCTGGCCTCGACGATCTGAAGCACATCATCTCGCACCGCATGCTCCAGCGCACCGATCAGCCCCTTGCCCGTGTCGATCCAGAGCGTCGCACCATCCAGGCTCCGCAGATGCAGGGGCTGGTCGGTAGCATCCCCAAAGCCCAGCCGCTGGCTGCCATCCGCTGCCATCCGCCAGGCCAGGCGCGGCGCGGGCCGTTCCTCGGACCAGATCAACTGGGCATCGGGGGCATTGTCATGCAGAAACCGGGCCGTTTCGCAGAGCTTGCGGATCAGCGCGATGGCATCGTCCCCCCTTGGCCGGAACAACTCGGACAGACCATAGCTGTGATGCGTGTCCCACAGCCGTGCCTGTGCCAGCGCCGACAGCAGCTCCACATCAACAGGTCGGATGAACTTCGCCGGGGCAGCGCTGCGCAGGGCATGGACCGCATCATAGCGGCGTATCGACTTGTTCAGCGCAGTTCCCGAAGCATTCACCCGGCCCTTGTAGATGTCGATCTTCGCCTGCGCGCCATGCGGCACCAGCACGTAAAGCAGGCGGTCCTTCACATTGTCCGGGTACCCCTCGGGTCGCTGCTCCAGCGCCTGCACGGAGGGGGAAGATTTCCTGACCCGCTCCAGCCAGCCCCGCAGCGGTGTGGCAAGGCCGGGTTGCCTGTCTTCCTGTGCTGCCCAGATCACGAGGGCCGCAGCCACATGCTTGCAATTATGGCCAACAGGGCAGGAGCAGATACCGTACAACAGCCCATGACCGACCGTGATCCGCTGCTGATAGGTCTTCCCGCGCCCATTCGACACCTCCGCCTTCAGTGTACTATCCGCCAACCCGTCAACCGACACGACAAGACCGCGTCGCGCATAATCGCGCCCGCGATCGAGTGTCGTTGCGTCGAAATGATCGCTAAGCCGGATATCCATGGGCATGGATTACAGGCATTGGCGCCGGGTGAAAAGGGCCGTGTACCAGCCCATGGAACAGTCTGGCGGCGCTCCCTGCGTGTCTTGATCGTGTCCCGAAAAATCATATGGGTGGTCCGGGCCGAAACACCCGGCGGGCTCCCCAAGCCTATCCGGCGTTTCGCAGATCCGGCCCGAACACCCGCTTTGCCCCGCCGCGTTGTGCAGAGGGCAGTCGGATCAGCGTCGCCATGGCATCGGCCAGGTTGCGCGAGACCGGTTCGCCCTCAACCTGCTGTTCGAAAAACCAGTCCGACAGAAACTCCTTCTTTTCCTGGCGCGCGGCGGTGATCCCAAACTGCGAAATCGCCGCCTGCATGACGTCGAGATAAGGCGTGGTGTAAAGCGATTCCGGCATCCGCACCGGTACGGCGGGTGGCACAAAATCCGGCCAGATCGCCTTCACCATGAAGCGCGGCATCCGGATATCGATGAGTTCCCAGAACATCGTTGAAAGAGCCAAATTTAGGAACTGCCCCTCGCGCCATTGCTCGGGGGTGATGTGCTGATGATAGCCGGAATGCAGGATCCAAGTCTTGTAAGAGTCCGGTCCGAAATTGCTGTTGTTGCGCGTTTCCGAAAACCGCCCCTGTGCCAGAAGATCGCCGTCGCGCAGCGCGATGAGCAATTCCTCCTCCGCCTCGCCTTTCCATACGGCGACCGGATCGCGCGGCCGTTCCCAGTGGTTGATCGGTGCCGCAACTGGAGGCTTGCCCGCCGACTCCTGCAAAAAGCGTGCGACGGTCACGTTCTGCACGTGGGCGCGTGCCTCCGTATAGCTCCAATGCGCACGGTCGAGCGACTTCAACGACATGGGCGGTCTCCTGAATCGGTTGGGGTGAGTGAAACATAAGGCGAACACATGACCCACTCAAGCCGGTTCGAATGGAAAGGGTGGAACGGTTTCACCCTTTCCGGTTGGCGAGGGTTGACCCGTTCCAAGGTCGCGCCTGGCGGCGCAATCCTGCACCTATGGGCCATGATGTTTGATCCCGGACCAATCCGCCGCCCCAACCCACTTCCACCGGGCCAGATGACGCCAGCGGAGCGCCGCGCTGACTTGTGCGGATTGCTGGCCCTAGGGCTGGTCCGGTTGCGGATGCGAGACGCACCCCAAGTACCTGCCGAATATGGAGAGTTTCCGCTACACAACTCGGCTGACCAGAGGGCTCATGCAACTCCAACTCACCGGAGAACCACATGACCAAACCTGATCCGATCCCCGCGCGCCTGGCCGCGCTAAAAACAACCTCGACGCCGGACCTGAAGCAGCAGTGGCGAGAACTGTTCGCCAGCGAGCCGCCGCCCTTCAACCGGCGCTACCTTGAAAGCCGACTGGCCTACCGCATCCAGGAACTGACCTATGGCGGGTTGAAGCCCGAAACCATCAAGCGGCTGGAAGCTCTCGGCGAACAGCTTGACGGCGGCAATATCATCACGCGCCGCACACGTGTTGACCTGAAGCCAATCGCCGGAACGCGTCTGATCCGCGAATGGCAGGGCGTCGAACAGATCGTCACCGTGACGCAGGACGGGTTCGAATGGCAGGGGCGACCCTACCAGTCGCTCTCGGCCATCGCCCGCGCCATCACCGGCACTCGCTGGAACGGCTGGGTGTTCTTCGGACTGAAAAATCACCGGAGGACGTCATGAACAAACCCATCGTTCGCAAGCTGCGCTGCGCCGTCTACACCCGAAAATCCTCTGAGGAAGGGCTGGAGCAGGAATTCAACAGCCTGCACGCCCAGCGCGAATCCTGCGAGGCCTACATCTCCAGCCAGCGGTCGGAAGGCTGGGTGCTGGTGCGCGATCAGTATGACGATGGCGGCGTTTCCGGCGGCACGCTGGAACGCCCCGGCTTGAAGCGGTTGCTCGCCGATATCGAGGATGGGCTGGTTGACGTGGTCGTCGTCTACAAGATCGACCGCCTGTCGCGCTCGCTGATGGACTTTTCGAAGCTTGTCGAGGTATTTGACCGCAATAGTGTGACTTTCGTCTCGGTCACCCAGTCGTTCAATACCACCACGTCGATGGGGCGGCTGACTTTGAACATCCTGCTGTCTTTCGCCCAGTTTGAACGTGAAGTTACCGCCGAACGCATCCGCGACAAGGTCCGCGCCAGCCGGATGAAGGGGATGTGGATGGGTGGCTGCCCGCCGCTTGGCTATGTCGTGAAGGATCGCAAGCTGCTGGAAAACCCCGGCGACGCCGCGCATGTCCGCTGGGTCTTTGCCCGCTTCATCGAGATCGGCTCAGGCACCGAACTGGCGCGGGAGCTGGCCGCGCGCGGGGTTACGACCGCTCGCGGCCACCGCATCGACAAGAAGTTCATCTACCGGATGCTGAACAACCGGGTCTACATCGGCGAGGCCGTGCACAAGGGCACCGGCTATCCCGGCGAGCACAAAGCCATCATCGACCGCGCGACATGGGACAAGGTGCACGCCATCCTGACCGAAAGTCCGCGCAAACGCGCAGCGCGGACCCGTGCCGACACGCCCGCGCTGCTGAAGGGCCTGCTCTACGGCCCTGACGGTGCTGCTTTCTCGCCCACCCACACCCGCAAGTGCAGCAAGCTGTACCGCTACTACGTCAGCCAGACGGTCCTGAAGCATGGTGCCGGGTCGTGCTCCATCGGTCGTGTCGCTGCGGACGACATCGAAACGGCTGTTATCGGACAACTCCGCGCCGTGTTCCGCCAACCCGAGATCGTGGCGGGCACTTGGAAGGCGGCGCGGGCGCAGGAGGGCGGAATCACCGAAGCCAACGCCCGTGAAGCCCTCACTCGACTCGATCCGCTCTGGGGCGAACTTTTCCCCGCCGAACAGGCCCGCATCGTGGGGCTGCTCGTCGAGCGGGTCGACATCGGCACCGAGGGGATAAACGTCCGGCTGCGGATGGACGGACTGGCCGCGCTGGCGAGTGAAATGACCACTGATGTTGGAGAAGCTGCATGACCCGCGCGAGGGCAATCCCCGAGACAATCACCATCCATGTCCCGTTCCGTCTCGTGAAGCGGGGTGGGCGGAAGGAAATTCATCTGCCGCCCCGCGCACATGAGCCCAGACAGGCCGACGATACCCTCGTCAAGGCGCTTGCCCGGGCCTTCCGCTGGAAGCGCATGCTGGATTCTGGCGAATTTGTCACCATCGCGGAGTTGGCCCAGCACGAACGGATAGCGGCACCTTTCCTGACGCGGACAATGCGGCTTGCACAACTTGCGCCGGATCTGGTCGAGGCGATTCTGGACGACCGACAGCCGCAGGGCCTGACGCTGGAATTGTTGCGCACCCCTTTGCCACCCGTCTGGTCAGCGCAACGGACCTCTCTGCTGGGTTCCGACAATCCCCACCAAAAATAGGCGTCAGCCCGTCGAACAGCGACCGTCCGCGCATTACCGCAAGTCGCCAGACGCGGCTATGGGCTTCCTTTCTTCAGCGATGGGACGCCCATGCGAAAGCCATTTGAGGCGGCCTTCGAACATCTCCGAAAGATGTAGTGTCGCTCTGTTTTCCGACGCCAGTCGTGCGCTCGATGGGAATGGTTTTGCGAACGCCATCATTCCGGACGAGGAGGATTTTCTTTGTTTTCCAGTGCGTTGTTGCTCTGAACCGGAATGGGCGCGGTTAACAGGTCCGGAGAATATCAGCCAGGAGAGAACGCTTTCAGCCCTCATGCCACCGACGCCGGTTAACAGCCCATCCCGCATAACCCTCGAAAACAACGGAAAAATCCGGGCTTGGCCGGACGGGGAGAAACTTTCCTTGAGGGCAAGTGGCGGAGAGGAAGGGATTCGAACCCTCGATACGCGTTAACGTATACACCCTTAGCAGGGGCGCGCCTTCAGCCACTCGGCCACCTCTCCGCACGAAGCTAGTCGTCTAGTGAAACCGGCGCCGCACCGCAAGCCCTCGGTGCTGTGAAACTCAGGATAGCTGAGACCGGGGCAGATCCGGCGTCGGCTCCGAACACGACGCTTCTGCCTCTCCCAGCCTTGCAGGCACCCGTCGAAAGCCACACCGTGGCCGTGGAACCTCGAATTCATAAGAATACAGGCTAGCGGAGGCTACAGGTGGACTAGACGTTGAAACGGAAGTGGAGCACGTCGCCGTCCTGGACCACATATTCCTTGCCTTCGGAGCGCATCTTGCCGGCTTCCTTGGCGCCCGCTTCGCCGCCATGGGCAATGAAATCCGGGTATGCGATGGTTTCGGCCCGAATGAAGCCCTTCTCGAAGTCACCATGGATCACACCCGCCGCCTTGGGCGCGGACGCGCCACGTCGGATGGTCCAGGCACGGGCCTCCTTTGGGCCGACAGTGAAATAGGTCTGCAGGTCGAGCAGGTCGTAACCGGCATGGATGAGGCGGGTCAGACCGGGTTCTTCGAGGCCAAGGGTCGACAGGTATTCGGCACGATCCGCTTCGTCGAGCATCGCAAGTTCGCTTTCGATCTGCGCCGAGAAGACGACGCAACCAGCGCCTTCTTCCCTGGCGCGCTCGATGACGCGGGCCGAGTGGACGTTGCCGGTAGCGGCGCTTTCTTCATCGACATTTGCGACGAAGAGAACGGGCTTGGAGGTCAGCAGCTGCAGCATGTTCCAGGCGCGCTGGTCATCCTTCGAAACCTTGGCCTTGCGGGCAGGGCGGCCTGCGTTGAGTTCCTCCAGGGCCAGGTCGATCAGGGCGACCTGGGCCTTGGCATCCTTGTCGCCAGACTTGGCCTTCTTCTCGACGCCGGCCCTACGCTTCTCAAGGCTTTCCAGGTCCGCCAGCATCAGCTCGGTCTCAACCACTTCGAAATCCGCGATCGGGTCGACCGTGCCGCGCACATGCGTGATGTCATCATTCTCGAAACAGCGCAGCACGTAGATGATGGCATCCGTCTCGCGGATATTGGCAAGGAACTGGTTGCCGAGACCTTCGCCCTTGGACGCGCCCTCGACGAGGCCCGCAATGTCCACGAAGTTCATGCGCGCCGGAATGATCTCCTTCGAACCGGCAACCTGCGCGAGTTCGTTCAATCGGGGCTCCGGCACGGCCACTTCGCCGACATTAGGCTCGATGGTGCAGAACGGGTAATTGGCCGCCTGTGCCGCAGCCGTCTGCGTCAGCGCATTGAAAAGCGTGGATTTGCCTACATTGGGAAGGCCCACAATTCCGCATTTGAAGCCCATTTCAGCCTCCTCTTTTTGTCTGTCTTTGCGGGGCCTTAGCGCTATTTCGCCGATAAAAACAGGCCGTTTTGTCGCCTGAGAGCGGAATCGGGTGGTCAAGCAGGGCAGGATTGCTATTCTCGGCATAATAGTTGCAAGAATGACCCCATGGCATATGACGTCTTTCTGGTTTCCGCGAACGAAGATCGCGACACGGCGAAACTGATCGCGCGGCGGCTTCGCGCCCTCAAGTTCAAGGTCTGGTTCAACCAGAAGCCGGTCGATGAGACCTTCGACGCCAAGGACGCACGCAACGCGACGAACTCCACATCCATGCTCGTGCTGTGGTCTGAGAACGCGGTGAAGAGCGACTGGGTGAGGGCCGCAGCCTCTGTCGGGCATTCCCGCCCGGGCACGCTGGTGCAGATCGCGCTCGACAAGACCATTCCGTATGAGCCGTTCCGGACGACCAAACGGTTTTCCGTCGCCACGATGACGTCACGAAAGACGCCGGAAGGCTTCTATCAGGCCATTGAAGCCCTCGGCAGCCGGGACGGACGTACTGACCTGCGCGAATGGATGGGTTACGGCTCGAAGGATGAAGATGAACGGGCCGACTGGATCGCCGCGCACCGGGGTGACCCGCTGGCGCTCCACGCGAAGGCTCAGCGCGAAAAAGACCTCGGCATGAAGCCTGCGCCTGCGCCGGCTGCGCAAGGTGCTGCTGCGCTCGCTGCCGCCTCCCTGAAGGGTGCTTCGAACGGAAACGGGCATCGCTCGGTCGCAGGTGTAACGATTGCCGCCGCTGCCGCACGCCCTGCTGTGGCGCCGGCGCCGGCAACGGATGCAGAGACTGGTTTAGGCTGGGGGACGATGGGTGCAATCTGCCTGGCCATCCTTGCCATGTTGGTCCTTGCCTGGTTATTCCGCTCGCAACCCATCGCGCCCGGGATGCGCGCGGCAATTCCGGCCGTCGGCAATGGCGTGACTGTGGCCGCAACCTGCCCGTCTGGACAGGTGCCGCGGTCTCTCATGAATGAGGTGCTGCAGCCAGGGCCGATCATCAACGATACGGTCGAATAGATTGACGGCATGTCCCCGCAACGAAAAGCGCCGCCGGAGACAGTCCGGCGGCGCTTTTCGTTTATTCCGGGGTCTTGAAGCCTAGCTCAGCGCGCGGTCGATATCGCGTGCGGCTGCCTCGAACTGGTCAACACTGATATCTTCGCTGAGAATTCGACGTGCGGCCGCGACGGCAGCATCCGCAGCAGCGCGGCGCACCTGTTCGGTGGCTTCGGCTTCGGCGCGGGCGATACGGGCTTCTGCCAGCGCTTCACGCCGCACCAAACGGTCGGCGATGTCCTTGCGGGCCTCCGCCATGATCTGCTTGGCGTCTGCCTTGGCCTGATCAATCATGGCCTCGGCTTCCTTGTCAGCGTCCTGCTGGCGGCGTTCGGCGTGGGCCAGCGCCTCGGCAGCGCGTTCGCGCAGGTTGCGGGCCTCTTCCAGTTCTGCAGCGATTGCGCTGGAGCGGGAGTCGAGCCCGCCAATGACGGTCTTGAATGCGCCCATACGGGCGGCAATCAGGAGGAAAACAACAAGCGCCAGGAAAGCGACAAAGGTAACGGGGTCGCTTGCAGAATATGCGAGGCCGCCCATGAAGCCTTCGCCATGACCTTCAGCCTCGGCAAAGGCCGGCAGCGCTGTGACGGCGCAAAGTATAACCAAAGGAAGGAGGTGTTTCAGCGTCCGCATAGGGCTACTCCATCGCCGTGGTAACGGCTTTTGTCAGTTCAGCCTTGGAAGCCGAGACACCGAAGCGACCGACAATCACGTCAGCCGCGTCGACGGCGATCTGTTCGACATTCTTCATGGCATCGGCTCGCAAGCTGGAGATGCGCGTATCTGCGGCCGCCAGCTTCTTCTCGAGTTCAGCATCCACGCGTGCCGTTTCGGCCGCCATTTCAGCATCCATCTTGCCGCGGGCCTTGTCGGACGTTTCGCGCGCCTTGGCCTTGGCCTGCGCAATGCGCAGTTCAAGGGCCTGCTGGGCTTGCGTTGCCTGATCGTTCAGGCGAGCGGCCTGGTCGAGGTCAGACGCGATCCGGTCGGAACGCTTTTCCAGCGTGTCCGACAGTTTCGGCAGGATGACCCGCGACAGGGTGAGGTAGAGAATGCTGAACAGCACCGCCAGCCAGAACAGCTGCGATGGCATGTGCCAGGTTTCGAACGGCGGGAATGGCGGTTTGCCGGCCGCGCCGTGTTCTGCCCCATGGGCCGCAGTTTCTGCAAGCAATGCGATCAGCATCGAAAAGTCCTCGGTTTCGTGTCCAGTCATGAGAGCCAGCGGCGACGCCGCCAGCCCCGGAGCAAAATTTGCTTAGACGACGAACAGGATCAGGATGGCGACGAGGAACGACAGGATGCCGAGCGCCTCGGAAAGGGCCATACCGATGAAGAGGTTGCCGGTCTGCTGCGGGGCAGCCGATGGGTTGCGCATCGCGGCGTCGAGGAACGAGCCGAAGATGTTGCCCACACCGATAGCAGCACCGATCATGCCGAGCGTTGCGAGGCCTGCGCCGACGTATTTGAGGCCGAGGGTGATATCGCCTTCCATGGGGATCTCCTTATGGGAATGCTGTAGTTCTACAAAGTGCCGCTCGTGAAGCGTGTTCCGTCTGCGGCGTCAAGCGGTTTGGTGTGGCCACGTGGCCGCACCGGCGAAGTGGTTTCTAGTGCGCCGGGTGAAGCGCGTCGTTGAGATAAACACATGTCAGGATCGCGAAGACGTAGGCCTGCAGGCCAGCGACGAGCAGTTCCAGCGCATTCAGGGCGACGCCCATGGCAAATGCGAAGGGCGCTATCACGACATATGCGCCGCCAGCGGCGATCAGCGCCACTGTGAAACCTGCGAAAAGCTTCAACATGATGTGTCCTGCCAGCATGTTGGCGAACAGGCGCAGAGACAAGGTTAACGGACGGGCAAAAAACGAAATGATCTCGATCGGCACCAGCAGGAAGTAAATGATGAAGGGCGCGCCGGAAGGGGCGAAGAGTTTCAGGAACTTGAAGCCGTTCTTGTAGAAACCGTAACCGATCACGATCGAAATCACGAGCAGGGCAAGGGCCGCCGTCACGATGATGTGGCTGGTCGTGGTGAACGCGTAGGGCACCATGCCGATCATGTTGGCGAAGAAGATGAAGAAGAAGAGCGTGAATACGAAGGGGAAGAATTTCAGGCCTTCCTCGCCAGCGGCGCCGCGCACCATGTCGGCCACGAAGCCATAGCCGATCTCGGCCAGTGACTGCAGGCGCGATGGTACGAGCTGGCCTTTCGAGGCGGCAAAACCGAAGAATGCAATGGTCAGGATGACGCCGAACGCCATGAAGCCGGATGCGTTCGTGAACGACAGGTCAATGCCGCCGACACTGAAGTCGAGCCATTTCGTGATCTTGAACTGGTGGATCGGATCCAGCGCAACGCTCGGCATAAACAGGTTCATCCGTCCTAATTCCCGTCTTCGGGAGCCTGTGGCTCCTGTGTCTGTTTCAGCGCCCGAGCATTCAGCTCATTATAGGCGCGTATAATGGCCCTTGTGCCCGCTGCGAAGCCAAAAGCTCCCATGATCAGCAAGCCCCAGGGTTTTGTTCCTGCGAAGACGTCGATCCAGTAGCCAATAAAGCCACCGACAAAGACGGAGGTGCCAAATTCCGCACCGTATCGCAGGGCATAGGCCCCAGCCGAAATGCTTCCATCGTCTGCTTTGGTCGCTCGCTGCTTTACGGCTTCACGTTCAGCCCGGGCCGCTCTTGCCCTGGCGATCTCATCACCAAGGCCGTCTGGACCGTCACTGGACATATTTCAAAGTGCTCCGCAGCCGCGATTCCCTGCCGACGAGGATACCCCCGGATTTCGGCGCAAACTATGAGGGGGTGGGACCCAAGTCAACCGCCATTACAGAAACTCAGTCCCTTGTTTTTATTGAAATTCCCGAGGGCGCGTCTGCGCTACTCCGCCGCAACGAGCTGTTCGGCGGCTTCGAGGTCGACGGAAACCAGTTTTGAAACGCCTTTTTCGCGCATCGTGACGCCAAAAAGCCGGTCCATCCGGCTCATCGTCACCGGGTTGTGGGTAATGATCACGAAACGCGTATCCGTGCGTTGGCGCATCTCGTTCAGCATGTTGCAGAACCGATCGACATTGGCATCGTCGAGCGGGGCATCGACCTCGTCAAGCACGCAGATCGGTGCCGGGCGCGACAGGAACACCGCGAAGATCAACGCCGCTGCCGTCAGGGCCTGTTCACCGCCTGACATCAGGGCCAGCGTACCGAGCTTCTTGCCTGGAGGCTGGGCGTATATCTCCAGCCCGGCATTCAGCGGGTCTTCGGCATCAACGAGGCGGAGTTCGGCCTGGCCGCCCTGGAACAGGGCCGTGAACAATGCCTTGAAATGCGCGTTGACGGTCTCGAATGCTGCCAGCAGCCGTTCGCGACCTTCCGCGTTGAGCGCATCGACGCCCTCGCGCAGCTTGGCGATGGCCGCCGTCAGGTCCTCTTTCTCGTTAACCTGGCTACCCAGGCGTTCTTCGAGTTCCGCAGCTTCTTCCTCGGCATTCATGTTGACGCCGCCCAACTGGTCACGGTCGCGGCGCAGATCCTCGACCTTGCGTTCGGCGTCACGCGGCGTGAATTCGCCCATCTCGGTCTCATCAAGACCGGCTTCGGCGATGGCCAGCAGGCCCTCCGGCGTGCGCTGGAACGTGTTGCGCGCGATTTCGACGCTTTCCTCAAGCCGGGCTTCGGCCGTCTCAATTTTCACTTTCCATCCGGCGAAGCTCTCGCGCGCTTCGGATGCGGCAATCGCCGCCCGGCGTGCGGCCGTTTCGGACTCGCGAACGGCGGTTTCTTTCTGCGACAGCTGATCCGCAATCCGTTTGCGCTCGTCTTCGCGACGTTCGACATCTGCAGACATGGTTTCGATTTCGCAAGCAAGTTCTTCTGGACGGGACTTCGCAGCGATCGCTTCTGCGGCGGCTGACGCGCGGCGCTCAAGCAGGCGCTGCACACGCTCACCCGCAGAAATCGTGCGGGCGGACCATGTTTCCACATCACGCTCAAGACCGGCACGGCGCGCAGCGGCCTGTTCGCGGCCACGGGTGATATCCGTCAGCCGACCTCGGGATTCGATTTCATCGTCACGCGCTTCGGTCACCCGGATACGCGCCTGGGTCAGGGTCAATTCAAGGACCGATTCTTCATCCGCCGACGATTGCGGTGACATCAGCGACAGGGCTTCCTTGACGACCGCCAGGTCAGCATTCGCACGCGCGAGGGCTTCGCCCGTCGTGTCGCGCTTCATCGCAGCGCGTTCGGACGCTTGCGAGGCTTCTGTCACGCGCGTGCGTGCCTCGCTCAGAGCACGTTGGGCCGGCGCGATGGTCTGCCTAAGGCCTCGCAGCGACTCTTCGGCACCGAGCCGCGCGTCGCGGGCCTCTGTCAGTACGCCAGTGCAGCGTTCAAGCTGCGCCTGCAGCGGTGCGATCTCTTTCATTGCAGCTTCCAGGCGAGCCTGTTGTTCGAGGCGGGCCGCAGCACTTACCGGCGCATCTGGTGTTCGGGTAAAACCGTCCCAACGCCAAAGATGGCCTTCGCGCGACACGAGGCGCTGGCCCGGCTTGAGGTCAGCCATGAGGCGGGCACCTTCGGCATGGTCAACGACGCCGCATTGGGACAGGCGCGCGGCCAGCTCGTCAGGCGCGTCGACGAATGCGTTCAGGGCCGTTGCGCCATTTGGCAACGCCTGGCTTGGGGCGGCTGCACCGCTCCAGAACATGGCCGCGTTCCTGTCGGTTGGTGCCTCGATGTCGTCACCCAAGGCTGCAGCCACAGCCTTTTCGTAACCGTCTTTCGTGCGGATCCGGTCGACGACCGGCGGGGCGCTTGGTCCATCGGGTTTGCGGAGCAGTTTTTGGAGGCCTGCAATTTCGCCTTCGAGCGCGCGCACGTCCTTGTCGGCGCCATCGCGGGGTGGCTGGGCAAGTGTTTCAGCTTCGCGGGCCGAGTTCAGCTGTGCCTCGGCCGCTTCGACGGCGCGCTCGGCATCGTGTAGCGCCGTTTCGGCCTGCTCCTCGGCATCTTTGGCATCTTTCAGCTTGCGCACGAGAGAAACCGCATCTTCAAGGCCAGCCATGTCACGGGTCAGGCGATTGATTTCAGCGGCGATCTGGTCGCGCCGTCGGGTCTGCGCGCCGACATTCTCTTCAGACGCCTTCCTGTGGGCGCGGACTTCGGAGAGCTGTTCCTGAGCTGCATCGGCTGCTTCTTCTGCGGCCGACAGGCGATTGCGTGCGGCTTCCAGCGAGGCGCGGATTTCCGCTTCGATCTCGTCATTGCGCGCTTCGTCCATCACCGGCAGGGCCGACAATTCGTGACGGGCGTTCTCCGTCGCCGCTTCGGCTTCGCTCTTGGCGGCCTGTTCGCGCTCAAGGTCTTCGATAAGGCGAGCAGCCTCGGCTTCGAGCCGCGCATGCGCATCGGCGGCGACCTTGCGCTCGGTTTCAAGCCGGGCCAGCGCGATGCGAGACTGGCCAAGCTTGGCGGACGCAACGCTTTCGGCCTCACGCAGCGGCCCGAGGCCTTCGCCGGCTTCGATGCGCTGGCGTTCGCAGACGGCATCCTGACGTGTCAGGTCTTCAACCGCGCGGCGTGTCTCCTCGAGCTTTTCGCGGGCGATGTCGCAGGCGAGCTTGGCTTCGCTCCAGCGCAGGTGTGCGACGAGCGCGTCCAGCGCCTGGATCTCGTCAGACAGGCGGCGGTATGTGCGCGCCTTGCTGGCCTGGCGCTTGAGACTGGCGAGCTGGCGCTCGACCTCGGCGGAGACTTCAGTGAGGCGTTCAAGATTCGTCTCGGCGCCATTCAGTTTCAGTTCTGCCTCATGGCGGCGGGTATTCAGGCCGGCGATGCCGGCGGCTTCTTCAAGAATGCGGCGGCGGTTCTGCGGCTTCGACCCGATCAGTTCCGAAATCTGGCCCTGTCGCACGAGGGCTGGGGAGTTGGCGCCTGTCGATGCGTCAGCGAACAGGAGCTGGATATCCTTGCCGCGAACGGTTCGACCATTCAGCTTGTACGAAGTGCCCGCGCCGCGACGCAACTTGCGCACGATTTCCAGCGTATCGGACGCGTTGAATTCCGGTGGGGCCGTACGCTGGGAATTGTCCAGTACCAGCGTCACTTCGGCGGTTTCACGCGCCGGGCGGCCCTGGGCGCCCGAGAAGATCAGGTCGTCCATCTCGCCGCCGCGCATCGCCTTGGCCGAGCTTGCACCCATTGCCCAGCGCAGCGCTTCAAGCAGGTTTGACTTGCCGCAGCCGTTCGGGCCCACGATGCCCGTGAGGCCCGGTTCCACGGGAATGGTTTGCGGGTCGACGAACGACTTGAAGCCAGCGATGCGGAGTTCTGTTATCTGCATGCTGGCCTCATATCCTTATTGTCCTGCCGCGTTGGCGAGAAGTGTGTCGAGCTTTGCTGAAAAGCCTTCGACATTGCGAATATCGCCTTCAAACCGAGACATTTCACCGTCAAAAATGAAGGTCGGCGTACTGTCGACACCGTCTTTTTGGGCTTCGTCATAGGTCGTCTTCAGGCGTTGCCGGATCGAACCGTCTGCCATGCAGGCGTCAAACGCGGCTTCGTCGGCTATGCCATGACGTTGACCGATGGCGACGAGCGCGGCCTTCAAGACACCATTGCTCGCAGCATCGATGATGCCGGACTGATGCTCGAACACATCATCCATAACATCGAAAAAGTTGGCCTCGCCAGTGCACAGCGCCATCGCATAGACCGGAACGTCGATTTCATGGACCGGGTATTCGCGGAAGATGAAGCGCACTTTGCCTGTCGAGACATATTTTTTCTCAATCTCGGGCAGGACCGTATCATGGAAGTACTTGCAGGCGGGGCAGGTGGGTGATGCATATTCGATGACGGTGACCGGCGCGTCTGCGGAACCTATGACATGCCCAATGGCGGCCGGGTCGGATTTGCCCTTGCCGGACACCGCGCTGCTTTCATTTTCATTATTGCCACAGGCAACCAGCGCCAGCGCCAAAACGGCGGCCAAAGCAGTTCGTCTGGAGATGCGTTCCATCATCATAACCTTTGCGTTAAGAATTGAGTCGTCTTGGTTGCCAAATCGTTAATGCGGTGCGCGGCTGGCTATTGCGCCAGCTTTTCCAACTCACCATTCACGTATGCCTCGAATGCTTCGGGGCTGCGCACGTCGACATCGGCAGGCTTGACCGTGCCGTTGACGATGAATGTCGGCGTGGCCTTCACGCCGAATGTATCGCCTGTCATCATCGTGTCTGCGATGCGCTGGCGGATCGGTCGGTTGGCGATGCAGGCATCAAAGGCGGTCTCATCAGCGATACCGTGCCGGGCAGCGATGCCGAGGAAAACCTGCTTGACCGCGCCGGTCTTCGAGGCGTCGAAGACATCCTGCTGGTGTTCGAACAGGTCAGCGAGCACGTCGAAGAACTTTTCCTCGCCGGCGCAATTGGCCATCGCATAAGCGACGACGTCAAGATCGTTCAGCGGGTACTCCCGGAAAATGAACTTCACTTTTCCCGTCGAGATGAATTTGCCTTCCAGGGTCGGCATGATGTCATCATGGAAATGCTTGCAGTGCGAGCAGGTGGGAGAAGCGTACTCGATGATCGTGAGAGGTGCGTCTTCTGCGCCTTTGACGTGGCCGAGGATGGCGGGCGCTGTGACCTCAGCGGGGGCGGGCGTGGTATCATCGCCTGTCGCATTGCCGCAGGCGGCGATCACCAGTGCGAGGACCGAGACGAGGGCAGAGGGGCGGGAGACGAGAGCCATGGGGGAGAGCCTTCAAGGATGGGGGCTATTTTTCGGACCGGGGTCCGGAACGGGCGAAATAGGTGAGTCGTCTGCGGTTAGCACAGCTGTCCCCAGCGCAACAATCGCTGCGCGCAGCGCGGCGCTTTCGATTGCCGCCGTGCTGTCTTCAAGTTGCTTGCGCTGGGCCGGCGTCAGGGCCGGCGCCTTGCGCCGCGGCTTGGTCGGTTCGCTAGTATTGAGCGCGCCCTGTACGATCTTGATAGCGATGATGTCGCCGCCAGCCGACACGGACACGCGCTGACGAATGGTCTCGACCTGGTGCTGGACGATAGGCGCGGCCTGCGGGATGACCCGCAAGGTCAGCACGCGGCCATCCTTGCCGCCGGTGATCTTCTCGGGCCGGCAGAAGGGATAGAGTTTCTCGCCGACGATTTCGCGCCAGCGCCGCTGCAACAGCTGCACGGCAGGCAGTTTCTTGGCGCCAACCTTGCGACCCAGCCGTTCGGCGGCGAGGCCGATCTGGGGGATTCCCGGATGCACCTTGCGTGCCCTTTGGTAGCGAAGTCGCACACGCGCGCGCGCCTCTTCAATCGGGTCGAGGGTTGATCTTGTGACCATTCCCCAAGACAAGCACGCCTTGATGGCTAGGAAAAGACGCAGGTGCCCGGCAAGGTGAAATTGAAGGAACTCCCAGCCCGGCTGCTGGCCTGGTATGACGGGCACGCACGCGATCTGCCGTGGCGGGTGTCTCCGGCTGACAGGACGGCCGGAAAACGCCCTGATCCTTACAGGATATGGCTATCCGAAATCATCCTGCAGCAGACGACGATCCCGCACGGGACGCCGTATTTCCATACATTCACGCAGCGCTGGCCGGATGTGAGGGCGCTTGCAAATTCTCGTGATGAGGAGGTGATGGCGGCCTGGGCCGGGCTTGGTTATTATGCGCGGGCTCGCAACCTGTTGAAATGCGCGCGCGAAGTGGTGGCATTGGGCGGGTTTCCGGAGACCGAAGCGCAACTCGTCAAACTGCCCGGTATCGGCCCCTATACGGCGGGCGCCATCGCGGCGATCGCCTTCGACCAGCAGGCGGCCGCTGTAGACGGCAATGTGGATCGCGTGTTTTCGCGCCTGCTGGCGCTGAAGGGCGAATGGCAGGCCGAGAAGAAGGTGATTGCGGCGGCTGTTCGCGCACTTGTGCCTGCGCAAAGACCCGGGGAATTTGCCGAAGCCCTGATGGACCTTGGCGCGACGATCTGCACGCCGACCCGACCGAATTGCCTCATTTGCCCGCTGTCAGACCTCTGCGCAGCGCGTGCGGAAGGGGGGCCGGAACGGTATCCGATGAAGCCTGCCAAGGGGGTGGCAAGGGTGAGGCAAGGGTGTGCCTATGTCCTGGTTGACGGCGACGAGGTCCTGCTTGTGCGACGCCCTGACAAGGGTCTGCTCGGCGGGATGCTGGCGCTGCCGAGCACCGATTGGCCCAAGACAGGCATCCCCGACGAGGCTCCGCCGGCAGAGGCCGACTGGCAAGCGGTCGGCGACGTCCGCCACGTGTTCACGCATTTTGCCCTGACGCTGAGCGTGAAGCGCGCGGCGCTGAACGGCAAACGCCCGGACGGGGTGTGGACACCCATCCGGGACGTTGCGGGATTGCCGACGGTCTTTGCCAAGGCGTTTCGCCTTGCGACGACGGATGCCTAGTTGAGGCCCATCTCATCGCGATAGCGGCGGCGCAGCAGGTCGATCGGTGCCAGGTCGCGCTTTTCGGTCTCGAAGTGCCAATAGGTCCAGCCATTGCAGGCCGGTGCCTGCTGGACATGGGCGCCGAGGCGGTGGATCGAGCCCGATACTGCGCCGGTGGTCAGTGAGCCGTCGACTCGGATGCGGGCCTGGAAACGGCGCTGCGGCGAGAACAGCCGGTCGCCTGGCTTCAGCCAGCCATTGTCGATGAGCGCGCCGAACGGCACGCGGGGCAGGGATTTCTTGCTGCGCTCGGTTTCCAGCATCTCGCCTTCAATCGGCGTGATGGCATTGATGCGTGCGCGCGACAGGCGGACATATTCAGGATCGCGTTCGATGCCGACAAAGTCGCGTCCCAGGCGCCGGGCTGCCGCAGCTGTGGTGCCGGTGCCCGAGAACGGGTCGAGCACAACATCGCCAGGATTGGTGGTCGCCAGCAGGACGCGCGAGAGGAGACTTTCCGGCTTTTGCGTCGGGTGGGCCTTCTTGCCGGCCTCGTCCTTCAGGCGTTCGCCGCCGGTGCAGAGCGGGATGATCCAGTCTGAGCGCATCTGCTTGTCTTCGTTGAAGACTTTCAGGGCGTCATAATTGAACGTGACTCGCGAGGCTTCGGACTTGCCGGCCCAGATCAGCGTTTCATGCGCGTTCTGGAAGCGGGTACCCTTGAAGTTCGGCATCGGATTCGACTTGAGCCAGATGACGTCGTTCTGGATCCAGAAGCCCTGGTCCTGCAGCACGGTGCCGACGCGGAAGATATTGTGGTAGGAACCAATGACCCAGATTGCGCCATCATCCTTCAGGACGCGGCGGCATTGCGACATCCATTCATGCGTGAACAGGTCATAGGCGTCGAAGCTGTCGAACTTGTCCCAGTCATCATTGCAGCCGTCGACGACTGACTGGTCCGGACGTGTCAGCCCACCGCCAAGCTGGAGATTGTAAGGAGGATCAGCGAAAACCAGATCGACAGACTGGTCGGGCAGGCGCCGCAGGATATCGATGCAGTCGCCCTGCAGGATCGTATTTCTTTTCAATTCCATTTTGCCAGCCCCTTAAGCAACGCGTGTTTCGTGACGCCGAATCAGTGGGGGGCACCGGTTTCTAGAAGGTTACCCGCACCCGCATTCGCTGCCCCGATTTGTTTCGGAATCGAAACTAACCGATTCGGAGGCCTGTGGATAACGCTGTGGATGCTTTTTTGAAGTTCCTGAGGATAGACTGTTAGAAACCCAGCAATAACTGGCCTTGCGGTGTTTCCAGCGGGCGGAACAGATCGGTCCGCAGGTCGGGACGCGGAATGTCCAGTCCGAGCCGCTTTGTCTCTCGTGCAAATCTCTGGCTGATCATCCGGGCAATGGGGCCGCGTCCGGTTCCGCGTTCGAACCAGCGGGCATCATAGTCTTGCCCACGGCGCATTTCGCGGATTGTGTTGATCACTTTGGCGGCACGGTCGGGCACATGCGCGACCAGCCATTCGTGGAAGAGGTCCTTGATCTCGTAAGGCAGGCGAAGAAGCACATAGCCGGCACCGGTGGCGCCGTGCGCGGCGGCGGCGTCCAGCAGGGATTCGATTTCGTGATCGGTGAGGCCGGGGATCACCGGCGCCGTCATCACAGTGACAGGTATGCCAGCATCTGCCAGCGCGCCAATGGTCTGCAGGCGTCTTGCCGGAGTTGCCGCCCGTGGCTCCATCTTGCGGGCAAGGGTCCGGTCGAGCGTTGTGATCGAGATGCCGACCCTGGCGAGGCCTTTCTCAGCCATCGGGCCGATTATATCGATGTCGCGTTCAATCAGGGAGGACTTGGTCAGAAGGCTGACCGGGTGATTGTGCGCGGCCAGGATTTTCAACAATTCGCGCGTCATGCCCGTGTCGCGATCAGTCGGCTGGTAGGCATCTGTGTTCACGCCCAGCGCGATTGGGCGGGCCATATAGCCGGGCCGTGACAGTTCGCGTTGCAGAAGGTCGACCGCATTGGACTTGATGTAGAGCTTGCTTTCGAAATCGAGCCCCGCCGAAAGCCCGCCATAGGCGTGGCTGGGCCGGGCGAAACAATAGATGCAGCCATGCTCGCAGCCACGATAGGGATTGATCGACCGGTCAAACGAGATATCGGGTGACTTGTTGAAGGTGATGATCGTGCGGGCGGTCTCTTTCGCCAGCTCTGTCTTGAGACGCGATGGGGGCGCCTCGAGCCCCTCCCAGCCATCATCGAAGGCGTGCCGTGTCTCCGGCTCGTAGCGTCCGGTCTGGTTGGACACGGCCCCGCGCCCGCGCTGTTCGAGGCGCTCGCCAGCCTGCCTTGTATCCATCAGCGTGACGCGCCCATTGGGCTTCAGTTTCTGTTCGTTTCTCATGGGGCTCATTTGCCCACACGCAACAGAACAAAACAAGAACAAATTTTATCGTATCGTATAAGATATGTGGATGGATCGCACCCGATCAATCCTTGGGGGAATCGAAATTGGTAATGATCTTGCGCACGGGGTCCGGCATTTTCAGAGCCATCACATCTGCCATATCAATGCGCGCATCCTGAACAGGCGAATTAGCGGGCCATGTTTTGAACAGGATCGCCGACGGGTCAAAGATCCGCGTCTGGGCATTTTTGGTCACGATGGTGGAGACGGACATGTGCCGATTGTCTTCCGCGATGCGGGCGGAGAGCCCTTCGGCGCCGGGCTGTCCGTGCCCGAGCACCTGCATGAACTTCGTGTTCTTAAACAGGAGCAGGCCGGTGATCGACATTCTGGCATTTTGATCGGCGCCGGCCGCGACAATGTCCTCAAGGTCTTGATCGGACGACGTTGGTCGCTGGCCAATTCATCACCAGGATGAAACTGTACGACCGAGACGGGTATGCGTTCTGTTCTTGCCTGTCGCCTGCAGCGAAAACGCGCCGGAGCTGATTGACAGCGTCGGATATTCATTGTCCAAACGGATAATAAAAATCCGGGTTGAAGCGAATGAGCGAGAATAGTGTGGCATCGAAAGACCGCCTGGGCGTTGGCCAGCGCGTCGGGTTTGGCGTCGCGGATTTCGGGTTCAACCTTTACTATACCGGGCTGAACCTCTTCCTCCTCTATTACTATACGGATGTGCTCGGCATACGCCCGGCCGTCGCGGGCCTCATCTTTGCGATCCCCTTGTTCTGGGATGCCGTAACGGACCCGGTGATGGGAATGATTGCGAGCCGAACCCGGAGCCGCTTCGGCAGCTACCGACCCTACATCCTGTTCGGGGCAATTCCGCTGGCCTTGAGCTTTGTCTTGATGTTTGCCGCGCCATTGCTGTTTCCGAGTGCCATCGTTGCGGTTTCCGCCGCGGCCCACATCCTGTTTCGCACCTGCTATACCGTGGTATCAGTGCCTTACAGCGCCATGTCGGCCAAGATTACGCAAGATAGTGGTGAACGTGGCGCGCTGGCCGGTGTCCGGATCCTGTTTGCTGCAACCGGCGGATTGTTCACCGTGTTCGTGATGCTGCCCTTCGCCGCCAGATTTGGCGGGGGAGACCTGAAAGTGGGGTTTTTCTATGTCAGCGTCGTCTTTGCGGTCGTTGCAACGGCGCTGTTCATGACGACGTTCAAGGCGACCCGTGAGCGTGTGGAGCTCACTCCCGGCTTTCGGCCCGCGCCGGCCGACCTGTGGCGGTTTCTTTCCCGGAACCGTGCCCTGCTGCTGCTGATCTCAGCCATTGTTCTTGGCGGAATGGGGGGCGCGATTTTCGGCAAGGCGCTGGTCTATTATGTTCTCTACGTAGCCGGCCTGGATATCAGCGTCACGCTCGCGCTGATCACCTTGACTGCCTCAGTCACACTGGGCGTGCCGATCTGGATGTCTGCTTCGCGCTGGCTATCGAAGCGAATGGTCTGGCTCTTGGGAGCCGGTTTGGGAATGACGGCCCAATTGGTGCTCTTCGCGGCGCCGCCTGCGACCATCGGGCCATTCCTTGTGTTGCTTGTGATGCTGGGCATTGGCAACGCCGCCTTCGCGGTGACGTTCTGGTCGATGCTGCCCGACACGGTCGAATACGGGCAATTTCGATCAGGTGTCAGGGATGAAGGGCTTGTGTTCGGCCTGAACCAGCTTGCGCTGAAAGCGGCGACCGGCCTTGGTATTGGATTGCTGGGATTTCTGCTTGAAGCGATTGGCTACGTGGCGAACGAAGCGCAGGCGCCTGACACCGTGCAGGGCTTGCGTCTGCTCAGCACGCTGGTGCCGTTCGCATGCAGTTTTTGCGCTGCGGCATTGATTGCGTTTTATCCGATCGACAAGCCCCTTCATGCGCGGCTGGTTCGGGCCATTGATTGGCAAAACCGGAAGCAGAGCCTGGTTCCCCAAACGAACGAAACGCCTTGACGGATCGGCAGGTTCAATGGATTTCATTATCCAACACGAATAGTGAAAAGGTTCCGGAATGGGCAAGACATTGAAATCGGTGCCGGCTCGAAAGGTCGAGATAACTGAAACGCGTGCTGAGCAAAAGGCCCGCACGCACGCGCGCATACTCAAGTGTGCGCTGGAGGCTTTTGCCGAGCTTGGGTTTGAAGGCGCGACTGTCCGGGACATTGCGGCGGCCGCTGGCGTCAATCATGGCCTCATCAAGTATCATTTCGGCGATAAGGATAATCTCTGGAAGTCTGCGGTTGAATTCCTGTTCATCCGGATGCATGACGAAATGTCGCCGCCGGAGGGTGCCGACAAGCTGCCTGCCTTTGAGCAGCTCAAGTCATGGATACGCCGTTACGTTGCCTATTGTGCCCGCCATCCCGAGCATGCCCGAATCATGGTTCAGGAATCCATTCGCGATTCTGACCGTCTCAGGTGGGCGGTCGACAATTTCATCAAGCCAGATCATGACAGCGGCATATGGCTGTACGAGAAGAATATAAATAACGGTCTCTACCCGAACATTTCCCGCTATTCGATCACCTACATTGTTGTCGCCGTGTCGCAATACCTGTTCATGCTTAGGCATGAGGTGAAGCTGATTTACGGGATCGACACCTCCGACCCTAAAGTGATTGAAGCCCACGCTGACGCGATCATCGAGCTCTTTTTCAACCACTCCGTTGTAAATGCGGCCAAACCTCTAACAGGCTGCTGAAAAAGGTCTCGTTTTGCTTTGCGAAGCATGGTTCTCTCTTTTGTGCAGAGAGGGAGGCGTCGATGCGCGGTGAAGATCGGACGACGGATCAGTTTTTTTCGTATGTGAACGTAGAAGACCGGATCGCATCGGATCATCCTCTGCGGCAGATACGGCAGCTGGTAAATGACGCGCTGAAGGCTCTGGACGCAGATTTTACGGCACTTTACGCGCAGGATACCGGTCGCCCGTCGATCGCGCCGGAACGCCTGTTGCGGGCCATGCTGCTGCAGGCGATCTATTCGATCCGATCTGAGCGCCAGCTGATGGAACGGCTTGAGTTCGATCTCCTGTTTCGCTGGTTTGTCGGGCTCGGGCCCGATGAGCCGACCTGGAATGCCTCGACGTTTTCAAAGAACCGTGACCGCCTGCTGGACGGGGAGATTGCCGCGAAGTTCCTCAATGCAGTTCTGGCACTGCGCCGAGTGAAGAAGCTGTTGTCGCGCGAGCACTTCAGTGTGGATGGCACCCTGATTGAGGCCTGGGCCAGCACCAAGAGCTTCCGGCCTAAAGATCAGGAAGGCGGCAGCGACAATGGGGGCGGCCCGGATGGCGCGGGCGGCGGTCGAAATGCACCGCGCGATTTCCATGGCGAGAAGTGGTCGAACAAGACACATGCTTCCTCGACCGATCCCGATGCCAGGCTCTATCGCAAGGGCCGGGGCAAGCCGGCTCAGCTCTGCTATATGGGGCATGTCCTCATGGAGAACCGGCAAGGCCTGGCTGTCGCGACACAGCTGACCCATGCAACCGGCAGAGCCGAACGCGAGGCAGCCCTCGAGATGATCAGGAAGCGTAAGGTCAAACGCGGCGCCACGCTTGGTGCCGACAAGGGCTATAATGCCTGGACCTTCAAGCGCGATCTCGAGCAGGCCGGTGTCAGGCCACATGTCGCCCTGAAGTCTGAGACTGGACGGGGCGGCATGGCCATCAGGACCCCCGAGGGCTACGAGGTCTCCCAGCGCATCCGCAAAAGGATCGAGGAGATCTTCGGATGGATGAAGACAACCGGCGGCTATGCCAAGACCAAGTTCCGGGGCAAGCGGCGCGTCGCACACGGCTTCGATATCGCCATCGCGGCCTATAATCTTGTCCGATTACCAAAACTTCTTGCCGGAGCCGCTGCATGAAAGCGACCATCAAGGCCGCCAACACTCGGCGTATAATCCGAACAAAGACGGCTTACACCCGCGAGAATGGGCTCAATGGCGACGAAAACACGCGTCCCAACGCCGAAACGGAGCAAAACGACTTCGTCCAACCAAAAAACCTATATCCCACAACGGCAGAATAGGCTTTTTCAGCAGCCTGCTAAGGCTCAGCTGAGCCGGACAAATTTCCCCGCTATCCGTTCGGATAATAGATTGACATAGCGGTCTTCGAATATATTATCCGATTGGATAATAGAATCGGCTATTGTGAGCTGGCTCATTCGGGAGGAATCGAAAATGCAAAACCGCCTTCTTTCAGGCGCGACCATCGCTGTTATGGCGTTTGCGAGCCTGGCGCCTTCAGTGGGTGCGCAAGAGCAGGATTCGTCACAGGACGACCGTCGGCTCAACATCGTGACCATCACCGCGCAACGCGTCGAACAGAACCTGCAGGTTGTGCCGATTTCCGTGACGGCCATCGATGGGGACGCGCTCGATGCGCGCCAGATCGACAGTTTTGACCAGCTGCAATACGTGGCCCCGGGCCTTAGCTTCAATGCCGGCCTGAACGCGCGTCAATCGGCGTCTACCATTCGCGGAATTGGTACCAGCCTGTTCAATATCGGTATTGAGGGCAGCGTTGCGATCGCGGTCGATGGCGTGGTGCTCGGACGCGAAGGTGCGGGCATCTTCGATTTTTCTGATGTCGAACGCGTCGAGGTCCTTCGCGGACCACAAGGAACCTTGTTCGGGAAGAACGCCTCTGCCGGTGTCATTTCGATTGTCACCAAACAGCCTACAGATGAGTTTGCTGCCGAATTCGACGCGTCATATGGTTCGTTCAACGAAACATCCTTGTCTGCTGCCATTTCCGGCCCGATCACCGATGGTGTGAAGGGGCGACTGAGCGGATACAACAACACGCGCGACGGCTATATTACGAATATCAACCCGGCCGCGCCGCAGAGCGACGTCAACGACCGCAATGAGTTCGGCGTCCGCGGGAAGCTCAAATTCGATTCCTTCGACACATTCGACCTGACACTGGGCGCGGACTATTCCAAACGGGACCAGTCAGCAGGCGCGTTGACGCTGCGCTCCGTATCGTCACCAGGACCCGGCTCAGGATTGCTGGGGTTTGGCGTTCAGGTCATCGGCCCGGTCTCAGCGTCCGTTGGCATCAAGCCCAGCCCGGACAATAAGCAAATCGCATCCAACGGTACCTTCGAATCGGAGATGGAATCGTATGGCGTATATGCTGAAGCCAACAAGCAGTTTGGCGATTTTGACCTTGTCTCGCTGACATCGGTTCGTGAATGGAAAAGCTTTGACAATAACGACGCGGATCTGATCCCACTGCCATTCCTTGCAGTGAACAATGCCGACTTGGACCAGAACCAGTTCAGTCAGGAATTCCGGCTTGTATCGCCGCGCGACCAGGCCCTGACATACACGGTTGGCGCCTATTATTTCCATCAGGAAATCGATCAGACCAATACCCAGTCCGGCACGGCAGGCCTCAATCTGCTCGGCGCGCTGCCGCCCGGTCTTCTGTTGGGCACAGACCTCATCTCGGCAGTTGAAGAAACCAATATGGCACTGTTTGGCCAGGCCGAGTACGCGCTGACTGACAAGCTAACCGCGATCGGCGGCTTACGCGTACTGAACTCGGACATTTCGGCCAGCCTCTCGCGCAGCATCACGTCCGGCGCGGTTGGTCCATTCGCCGGCCAGAGCATCACAGCATCACCATTGACGGGTGATACTGACGATACTGCAGTCGTGTGGCGTCTTGGCCTGCAATACTTCATCAATGATGACGTCAACGTGTTCACCACGGTCTCGCGTGGCTACAAGTCGGCCGGAATCGTATCGGGTTTGACGATCAACGCAACGCAAGTCGGTGGAACCGCGCTTCCTATGGTCGAACCAGAAGTGCCGGTTCAGATCGAAGCGGGCATCCGCGCCGTTTCGATGGACGGACGACTGGTCACGAATTTCACGGCATTCCGATCTGAAATCGAAGACTTCCAGGCGCAGGCCCTCGTGCCGGGACCATCTGGCACGTCGATTTTCTCGGTGACGAATGCGGGTAGCGTAGAGACGTATGGACTTGAGGGCGACATCACGCTGTTGCCTGTTGATGGCCTCACATTGTCGACGTCATTTGCCTACACGCACGCAACCTTCCAGGACTTTCCCGATGCGCCTTGCTACGCGCTTCAGACGGTCGGCCCGAATGGTTGCATCGATACGAACGCGGATGGACGCGGCGAATTCCAGAACCTGAATGGCAAGGACCTCGCCCAGTCGCCGGAATGGATCATCAACGCTCTGGCCCGGTATGATTTCGCCCTGACCCAGAACCTTGACGCATTCGTACAGGTCGGTGCGCAGTATCGCGGTGATGCGATTTCGAGCAATACCAACGATCCGAACACGGTGCTGGATGCCTATACGCTGGTTGATGCGTCGCTCGGTGTGAAGTTCTGGGACGGTCGTGGCGCGCTCAGCATATTCGGTCGTAATCTGACGGATGAGACATTCGTGGAAGCGATTGTTGGCCAGGCATTTGACACGGGCGGCTATTCCCAATTCCAGTCCTTTGAATCGGAACCGAGCTTCGGCGTGAAGCTCTCTCTCGACTATTAGGTAAAATAGGTTTCCTCCCAGACGCCTGCCGGCCTGTACCTCTTACGGGCCGGCAGGTTTTTGACTTACAGTTCAAACATGTTGCCGAGACCATAAACCAATAGGATCACGCTTGACCGATTTCTCTCCCCAAAAAGGGTTGACGCCTGAAGACATTCGCCAACTCGTCGACTCCGTAATTGTCGAAGCGACGCTTGAAGAAAAAGTGGCCATGATGTCGGGTCGCGGCTTCTTTGCGCTGCACAAGGCATCAGGCGTCTGGGGATCGGATCCCTATCGTGCGGGCGGCGGCGTTGAGCGCCTTGGCATTGGGCCCTTCTACTTTACCGACGGTCCGCGCGGTGTCGCGCGCGGGCGGTCCACGGCGTTCCCATGCACGATGGCGCGCGGCGCCAGCTTCGATACAGACCTTGAGCGACGTGTCGGCGAGGTCATGAGTATCGAGATCAGGGCCCAGGGATGCAACCTGTCGGGTGCGGTCTGCGTCAACCTGCTGCGTCATCCGGCCTGGGGACGGGCGCAGGAAACCTATGGCGAGGATTCATACCACCTCGGCGAGATGGGGGCCGCCTTGTCGCAGGGCATTCAGGTTCACAATGTCGCGGCTACCGTGAAACATTTCGCGGTCAACAGTATCGAAAACTGCCGGTTCAAAGTTGATGTGCGTGTCGAGGAACGGGCGCTGCGGGAAGTTTACCTGCCCCATTTCAAACGTATTCTTGATGCTGGCTGCGCAACAGTGATGAGCGCCTACAACAAGCTGAATGGTGAATATTGCGGTGAAAACCAGCGGCTGCTGACGGACATTCTGCGGCATGAATGGGGATTTGACGGGTTCGTTCACTCGGACTGGATCATGGGTGTGCGCTCGCCCTGGGGCGCCGTGGCGGGGCTCGATATTGAGAATCCGGAACCGGTGCATTATGCAGCCAGGCTGATCGGGGCTGTCGAAAACGGACAGATCGCGAAATCGGTTGTTGATACGGCCTGTCGACGCATCCTGAACACCTATTACCGCTTCGCTTGTGCGCAAGACCCACTGGAAGACTATCCGCTGGAACTCGTTGCGGCGCCTCAGCACCGGGCGCTCGCGCTGGAGGTGGCTGAAAAGTCAGCCGTGCTGTTGCGCAATGAAGACCTGTTGCCGCTGGATCTGGCGACTGTCGGCTGCGTGGCGGTTTTCGGAAATCTGGCGAATCTGCCCAATACGGGCGACAATGGATCGTCCCGCGTGCGCGCCCCCTACACGATCACCCCGCTTGGCGGTTTGCAGGAATATGCAGGGGAATCCAAAGTCATCCTTGGCGGCAATGAGAGCGACGTTGATGTTGCCGCACAGGCCGCATCTGCGGCTGACGTCGCGGTGGTCATCGTCGGCTACTCGGCGGATGAGGAGGGCGAATACATTCCCGGCGACCTGAACCTCGGTCAGGATGTACTCCCTGCCGACATTGTCGATGCGCTTGAAGGTGCGAACGCCGGAAACAATAACGGACCACGCGGGGGTGATCGCGACAGTCTCGCTCTGCCGGAAAGCCAGGTCGCGCTGATCGAAGCCGTGTCTGCTGCAAACTCGAGAACGATTGTCGTCGTGCTGGCCGGATCGGCCGTCTTGTTCGGCCCGTGGGTGTCGAAGGTCGGCGCTGTGCTGCAAACATTCTATTCGGGCATGGAAGGTGGGCGCGCCCTGGCGCGCCTTGTGTTTGGGGAGGTCAGTCCCTCGGGAAAGTTGCCGTTTACGGTCGCCTCTGACCCAGCTCACTATCCGCATTTCGACAAGAATGCCGACGCAATCGACTACGGGTATTGGCATGGCTACGCCTTGCTGGATAGGGATGGCATCGCGCCCGCATTCTGCTTTGGATATGGACTGACCTACGGCGATTTCTCGTATCGCGCCTTGAGCGCGAGATGCGCGCCAAGCGGCGACATCATTGCCCAGGTTTCAGTCTGCAACGATGGCGCACATGCGGCGACGGAAGTGGTGCAGCTCTACCTGGCACCGCCGGGAATTGCTGCAGAACGTCCAAAGAAGATCTTGCGTGGTTTCCAGCGAGTCGAGCTGGCGCCCGGTGAGACAAAGACCGTTCGCTTCACGGTTCCGGCTGATGGCCTCGATTGGTACGACCCTGAAACGGCAACCTGGAAGACGGAGTCGGGGGCACACGGGATTCTTGTTGGTGGCTCGAGCCTGATGGCTGAACGTCTGCAGGTTTCGGTGAAACTCTAACTTTAAAAAGGCTGCCTCATGATCCATCTGCGGACACTTGTTCTCACATCAATATTGTCGCTTTCTGCATGTTCATCGGTGGCGGACGTAAACGATGCCAGTACGAACACGCCTGCATCTGACCGCCCGAACATCATTGTCATCCTGACGGACGATCTGGGATGGGCGGATATCAGCCTGAATGGCAATGAGCTCATCAAGACGCCCAATATCGACCGGATTGGCCGGGAAGGCATTCAGCTGACGAGTTTCTATGCCGGTTCAAATGTCTGCACACCATCACGCGCGGCTCTTCTGACGGGGCGCTATCCGGTCCGCACCGGCATGCAGCATGTTGTCTATCCGCAATCGACTGACGGGCTGCCCGCGAGTGAAATCACGATCGCCGAGATCGTCAAGACGCGCGACTATGCGACGAAGATGATCGGAAAATGGCACCTTGGACACTATGATGCGTTCTGGCCGACAAATCAGGGATTCGATTCCTTCTACGGCGTGGCCTATTCAAACGACATGAAACCATTCGATCTTTACAAAGACAAGACTGTCATCCAAAGCCCGGCAGACCAGAAGCAGCTGACCCGGATGTATTCGGCTGAGGCAGAAGAATTCATTGCGGCACATGCTGATCAGCCATTTCTTCTCTATGTGGCGCAGAATGCACCGCATGCGCCGCTGCTGGTGCCTGATGAGGTTGCGGGCCAATCTCAAGCCGGGCTTTATGGCGACGTGGTCGAGGAACTGGATCGCGGTGTCGGGCAGATACTTGATGCGGTTGATCGCGCCGGTATTGCGGACAATACATTGATCATCTTCACCAGTGATAATGGCCCTTGGTTTGAAGGCGATACAGGCGGCTTGCGTGATCGCAAGGGTGGCACTTATGAGGGCAGCTATCGCGTGCCGATGCTCGCGCGCTGGCCTGGAAAAATTGCGCCCGGCAGCGTTAGCGATCAGATGACGATGGCGATTGATTTGCTGCCGACGATCGCGCGAATTTCGGGCGCACAATTGCCGGACGACCGCGTGATTGATGGACGGGACCTCACGGAATTGCTGTACGGTGCGGCCGAGCCAATCCACGAAACCCTCTTTTTCTTCAATGGCGATGATATCGTCAGTGTGCGCAACGATCGGTTCAAACTCGTGCTGAACCAGTACTACCGTGACTTTTATGTGCCGCTGGAGGTCTATGGTGTCACCATGCTGTTCGATCTACTCACAGACCCGTCAGAGCGTTTCAGCTTCATGCGGGAACAGCCAGGCGTGGCAGCACACCTTCTGGCGCAGGTGAACAAGCTGAGAGAAGAGATCGAACCGATGAGGAAGGAGGCTTACAACCCCTTCAAGCCGTCAAACCCGGATGCGCCCATCGGACCGCAGCTGACCAGCGATGTTGCAGTCGGCGCAAACTAGGCGGTCAGCCGTTGGTCGAGCGTTCCTCGTTCCAGTCGCGCCAGTCTTCCGACGCGTCGATATCGATAAGTGTCGGCAGACGTGCAACCGCAGCGTCTGCCGGAAGATTGTTCCAGACGTCCTCCATGGCGTGCGGGCCGGACCACCGGACGTTTTCAAAGGGAGACCGGGAGCGAACGCGTTTGTTGATCCCGAAGAGCCAGAAGCCGCCATCGCGTGCCGGGCCGAAAACCGCGTCATGGCGCTGCAAGGCACGGATGGCTGCGCGCAGCAGGGCAGACGTCACATCAGGCGCGTCGGCGCCGATGAACAGGACGGGGCCCGGCGGCGCTTCGGCCAGGCCGCGTTCCAGCCGTTCGGTCAGGCCACCTTTGCCCTGACTGCGCCGGGAAAGGTGCGCAGGCCACATGCCGCCAAGGCTTTCGCCAAGAGCGCCGTCAGGTGCAGTGTAAAGGATGGGAGTCCAAGGCCCCGTCAGGGCTGCCCGCATCGTTCGGGACAGGGTGAAATGGGCGACCCGGCGTGCCTCGGTCAGGCCCAGCCCTTTTGCCAGCCGCGTCTTGGCAAGGCCCATGCGCGGCGGTTTGGCGTAAATGAGGACGGTCGCTTTTTTCATTCCATGGCCTTACTTTCGACCTCAATCAGAGGAAAGCTTCAAATCAATCAAGCGAGACATGCCATGTTACCGCCCCGGATTCTTGGCGCCCTGATCGGACTGATCACGCTGTCCGCCTGTTTCTACAGCGAGGTGGCGTTGATCCCGCCCGGCGCGCAAGTCACATTACCCTACAATGGCGTCGTGCTCTGTCTTGACGACGATTGCCGCATCGTGATGGCGGATGAGGACGGCGTGTACGAGATCTCGCCCCCGGAGGATGAAGATGACAAGCCGCTATTCGTCCGCTTCCAGGTCCTGATCGCGAACGAAGACAATCCGGTCTACCTCGCCGAAGCCGAAATGCGCGATGATGATGACCAGGACGTGAGCTACCAATACCTCGTCGCCCACATGAGGATGGACGCCACAACCCATGTGCCGACCTACGAATTTGCCATGCCGTCGTGCAATGATGCGCCCGACGGGATGCTGGGGACGTTCGGCATCGAGCAGGCGGACAATTATGCTTGCCGGGTGACCGACCTGGCCGCGTTCAAGCAATACCTGATTGCGGTTCACAAGGCGGATTTCGAGTCCGAGGCATTCTGGAAAGAGGACTAGGTATAGTCTTCCGCCAGCTTGTCGGGGCTGGCACCGAGCAGGAAGCGCGCCAGCATCCAGGCATTTTTCCACGCCCGCTTGCGCCAGCCGTCGCGCTCGTATTTCACGGCAGAGGTTCGCGCGTCAGCGTCAAGAAAAGTCAGGTTGTCCTTGCCGATAGCGCGGACGATCATGACATCTTCCATCAGGCGCACGTCCGGGTATCCGCCAACCTGGTCATAGAGCTTCCGGGAGATCAGCAGGCCCTGGTCGCCATAGGGCAGGCCGAGCCAGCGGGCCCGGCGACTGGCGCGGGTTTCCAGCCAGCGCGCGCCCTTGTCGTCTGAGCGGTACTTGAGACGGAAGACGCCCGCCTTGCCCGGCCGGTCGCGAATATGGTCGCCGACGCGTTCGGCCCATTCCCGCGAGAGGGCCGTGTCGGCATGCAGGAACAGGAACCAGTCACCGCGCGCGGCCTCGGCCCCGGCGACCAGCTGGCGTCCGCGGCCTTTGGCAGAGGCAAGGAAGGTCGCACCCGAGGCCTCGGCGATGGCGGCGGTTTCATCCTCCGAGAAGCCGTCCGACACGATCACTTCGCGGATGAGGCCGGACTCGAGGCCGGGCATCAGGCTTTCGAGGCATAATGCCAGGTCGGCCGCTGCGTTGAGTGTGGGAATAATGATCGAGAGAGGAGCGGGCATGGAAAATCCCTGGCAGGCGCTTGTGATCTCAGCAACTCTCTTGGGCCATTCGCGTTCCAACTGCAATCCAACTTGCAAAAAGGACGCCACCCTTGACGACCATCTATGACCGCCTGAAGTCAGACCATGACACCCACCGTGTGCTTTTGGCCAACCTTGCCGAAACGTCGGGCGACAGCCGTGACCGGCGCAAACTGTGGAGCAGTTTCTACTCTGATGTTGGCGCGCATGCGGCCGCAGAAGAAGAGGCTTTCTATGCGCCGCTCATGGAGGCATCGAAGGGCCAGCCCAAGGCGCGGCACTCGGTCTCCGAGCACCCCGAACGCGACGAGATGATCCAGGACATTGAAGGCATGGACTTCAGCTCGCCGGGCGGGCTGGCTCGGTTCAAGGCGATGCGCAAGCGCTACGCTCACCCTATCGATGAAGAAGAGAACAAAATCTTCGAAACGGCGCGCAAGGTTCTGAGCGCGGATGCACCGGGCGACATCGCTGCCACGTTCGACACGTGCAAGAAGAAGGAACGCAGCCTCGTCGCCAAGAAGGCCGAAGCCGAACGGGAAGAATAGCAGTCAGGCGCGTTCGCTGAGCCGCTGTTCCACCAGCAGGAGATCGCGCCAGGCGCGGCTCTTGTCCTGGGGGCGGCTGAGCAGGTAGGCCGGGTGCAGGATCGGGATCAGCGGCACAGTGGCACCCCCGGGCGTGGTGAAGACGTGCTCTGTCCCGCGTATCTTCATGATGCCGTCGGAGCCGTCCAGGAGAGCCTTGGCCGACACGCCGCCCGCCGCGATGATCAGTTTCGGTTTTCCCAGTTCGACCATCCGGTCGACGAAGGGGCGGCAGACGTCCAGCTCTTGCGCGTCCGGGCTCCGGTTGCCGGGCGGACGCCAGTAATTCACGTTGGTGATGAAGGTATTCTCGGTGCGCGAGCGTCCGATGGCTGCCAGCATCCGGTCGAGCAACTGGCCCGCCTTGCCGACAAACGGCAGGCCTTGCTGATCCTCTTCGGCGCCGGGGCCCTCGCCAATGACCATCAGGTCGGCGCCCGGGACACCGTCATACACAACGGTATGCTCGCCTGCGGCTTTCAGCGGGCAGCCGTCGAATGCCTCGATGGCGGCTTTCAGCGCGTCGAGCGAATCGCAGGCGGCAGCTGCCTTCGTGGCCTCGGCGACCCAGTCGGCGGGCCCACGGCTTCGCCGCGACGTGGTTTTGGGTGCGACTTTTACAGCATCGCCAATCTCTTTCAGCACGGGCGACGCGGCCTTCATTTGCCGCATCAGTGCGTCGATCCGGGCGCAATCCACTTCGACGCCCATGTCCTGCCACCAGTCGGTCAGGGCCTGAAGGGCCTCAATTGACGCGGGGTTTGGCATTGCGACGCTCTGGACCTTCCTGAAACAGGCTGTAATTGCTTAGTGTTTGAAATGTACGGCGTTATCCTACACGCCAAAATGAGGAGTTACCAATGGCCGATGACGCCCCGCAGCGCGAATCGATGGAATATGATGTGGTCATCGTCGGCGGTGGCCCGGCCGGCCTGTCGGCGGCGATCCGGTTCAAACAGGTTGCCAATGAAGCTGGCGAAGACCTGTCGGTTGTCGTGCTGGAAAAGGGCGGCGAAATCGGCGCGCACATCCTTTCGGGCATCGTGCTTGACCCGAAGGCGCTGGACGAGCTCCTGCCCGACTGGCGCAACAATAGCGATTGCCCGCTGAAGACCGAAGTCAAGATCGACCGCTACAAGCTGCTTGGCGAGAGCGGATCGGCCGAACTCGGCTGGCTGCCCTTCCCGCCGCTGATGAGCAATCATGGCTGCTATGCCGGGTCGCTGGCGAATGTCTGCCGCTGGCTCGGCCGCGAGGCGGAAGCGCTCGGCGTTGAAATCTATCCGGGCTTTGCCGCCTCTGACGTCGTTTACGGCGAAAACGGCGAAGTGCGCGGCGTCGTTGCCGGCGTCATGGGCATCGGTGCGGACGGCCAGAAGAAGCCTGACTACGAGCCCGGCATGGAATTGCTTGGCAAATATGTCCTGTTCGCGGAAGGCGCGCGCGGCTCGCTGACCAAACAGGTCATGCACAAGTACGACCTGCAGGCCGATTGCGACCCGCAGAAATTCGGCATCGGCCTGAAGGAAGTCTGGTCCGTGCCGGAAGAGATTTTTGTCGATGGCCTGGTGCAGCACTCATTCGGCTGGCCGGTAAAGGACAAGGACGGCAATGGCGGCGGCTTCCTCTACCATTTCCGCGACAATGGCGAGCCCTTCGTGTCGGTCGGCTACGTCGTCCACCTCAATTACAAGAATCCCTACCTCGCGCCGTACGAGGAATTCCAGCGTTACAAGCACCATCACGACATCAAGCGCTATCTCGAAGGCGGCAAGCGCGTCGCCTATGGCGCCCGGGCGATCACGTCGGGCGGCCTGCAGTCGATTCCAAAGCTCAGCTTCCCGGGTGGCGCGCTGATCGGCTGCTGCGCCGGGTTCGTCAACCTGCCGCGCATCAAGGGTACGCATAATGCCATGAAGACCGGCATGCTCGGCGCCGAAGCGGCGTTCGAAGCGATCAAGGCGGGCCGGTCTGGCGACGAGATGACCGAGTATGATGATGCGATGCATGCCAGCTGGGTGCAGAAGGACCTGTCGACGGTGCGCAACATGAAGCCGTTGATGTCGCGCTTCGGTACGATGATCGGCGCCATGATCGGCGTGCCCGACATGTGGATGCGTTCGCTGCTCGGGTTTGGTTTCCTGCCCACGCTGAAGCACGGCAAGACGGATGCGGCGTCTCTGAAGCCGGCCAAGGACTATACGCCGATCACCTATCCGAAGCCGGATGGCGTGCTCAGCTTCGACAAGCTGACCAATGTGTCCTTCACCAACACATTCCATGGCGAGGACCAGCCGGTTCACCTGAAAGTGCTGGATATGGCCCTGCAGAAATCGTCCGAGCATGACGTTTATGCCGGCCCCTCGGCACGTTACTGCCCGGCGGGTGTCTATGAATGGATCGAAGAGGGCGGCGAGCTGAAGTTCCAGATCAACGCGCAGAACTGCATCCACTGCAAGACGTGCGACATCAAGGACCCGAACCAGAACATCAACTGGACCGTGCCCGAAGGCGGCGGTGGCCCGGCCTATCCGAATATGTAGGTTTGCCAACACATAGGCGTGAAGAGCGCGCGGGCAGGGCAACCTGTCCGCGCTTTTACCATTTGAGGCCTTGTTCTCGCCTCACGGGACTGCTTCATTCTTTGCACATGCGAAACGGAGAAACCTGACGCTCATGCGCTTCAAGCCTGTCTTAGCCGCCTCTGCCCTTTCAATCGCCATTTCGCTTGCAGGCTGCGCCTCAACCGAACCCGCTCAGATCGTTGATGGGGCTGCTTCGGCATACGCGGACGCAGGTCTGTCGGCGGCAGCCCGTTCGACGGCCGTGATCGGCGCGAATGGAAAGCCCGTCGGCATTTCGGCCTATCCGGCGCCGATCGACGCGCTGAAGGCGGGCGACATGGCGGCGTTCCTGCTGATGACGCAAGGGCTGGCTTCGGAAGACAAGGAGTCCAATCCGCTTTTCAACGCATTCCTGGCGATCGACCGCGCGGCGGCTGGCGACACGGCCGGCGCGCGGGTGATCCTGGATATCCAGGATGACGCGGACGAGACCACCAGCCGGTCGCGGCTGTATGGCTATCTTGATGCCTGGTTCCTCGCGATGGACGGACAGACCGATGCCGCCATCGAACGGCATCGCGGGACGTCGTCCGGCATGCCCGGACTGACGGGCGACCTGTCGCTGGCCGCCATGCTGGAAGCTATTGGCCGACCGGAACAGGCGCTGGCAGTCTACCAGTCCCTGACGCCGTCGAAGATCGAGGCCCCCGAGCACCAGTTTGATCCCAAGGGGCTGCTTTACTCACACGTAAAAACCGTGATTTCGCGCCATGCCCTGTTGCTGCAGCGGCTCGGGCGCATTGATGAAGCGAAGGCCGTCTACCAGCGCCTTGCTGATGCCGAACCTGAAGAAGCCATCAGCTATGCTGCCGCACTCGACAGTCTTGAGACGGGCAAGAACCTGAGGAATAAGCCCCTGACCGTGCGGGCCGCTTTTGCGCAGTCGCTGGCCGATGTGTCGCGGGCCATGCAGGAACAACGGATCATCCGCAAGATCATGATGGGCGGGCGCCCGGACGGGTTTGATGACCAGCGCTCGGCACTCGACCAGGTCGCCTTGCTTGTCTATCCTGAAGACGAGGGCCTGCGCACATCCATCGTGAATGATTTCTACGAAAACGCGCTTTACGAATCCGCCGCGCATGTCGCTCTTGCAGGTCCGAAGTCGACGGCGCCGCTGGAAATCGCAGCCGGCCAGGCCCTGCTCATGGCGGGGCAGGAGGATGCGGCCCGGGCAGCCATCGACCGGGCGATCGCGCTGTCAGACGATGAAAACCGCCTGCAAACGCTTTACGGCGCGCTCCAGTTGCGCACCTTGCTTGATGACGAAGCCGCCGCGGGAGGCTTGCTCGACGACCTGCTTGCGTCCGCCGAGGGGCCTGCAGAAAAAGCCGCCGCGCATGGGCTCGCGGCCGAAATCTATGGCCAGTTTGGTAATTATGCGAAAGCGGCCGCGAACGCTGAACAGGCCCGCGAACTCGACGACACGCATGACCGGCGTCTCGCGCTGGCAGACGCGTGGGGCAAGGCGGGAAAAGTCAATGAGGCGATCATCCTGCTGCGCACCGAGCGGCTGGCCCGCCCGAATGATCCCTACATGCTGAATTCTCTGGGTTATTTCCTTATCGTCAATACGGATAAGTATGAGGAAGGATATCGCATCCTCGCCCGCGCCAAGGCGCTGGCGCAGCATGATCCCTATATTTCCGACTCGTTCGGCTGGGCCTTGTTCAAGATGGGCGACCTGAAAGCTGCGCGCCGACTGGTGGAATCCTCGCGCAAGGAATTGCAGCCGCACCGGCACTGGGAGATCGAAAGCCATCTCGGCGATATCTATTGGTATCTCGGCCTCAAGGATGACGCGCGCGAGGCCTGGCAATATGCCCTCGACAATCGCCCGCCGGTTGTCGAGCGTCGCAAGCTGGAAGAGAAACTCGCATCAGGCCTGTCCGCGCCGGCGCCCGAGAAGCGACCGCTGCCTGATGTTTCACTGACCGACGGCGAAGTTGATCGGCAGGACATCTGACACTGGGCTCTTTAACGCGCCGCCAACGCGCCTTAGTATCGCCGGAAACGGATGCGATTCCGGCGCTTGACGCCAGGGATCTCTGGCCCTTGTAACAGGACGAGCACATGGCTGATGCCTACGAGAAACCTCGCATTCCGACCTGGGTTTGGCCCGTGGCGAAGTGGAGCGTCATTGCCGGTTTTGTTCTGGCCGTAATCGGTTTCATTGCGATCTGGCTTTATTTTGCCGCGCTGGGCCGGGATGTGCCGAGTATTTCGAAGCTCAAACAGTATGAACCGCCGATCACGTCGCGGGTTCATGCCGGCGACGGGACTCTGATTGCCGAGTTCGCCGACGAGCACCGCGTATTCGTGCCCTACGATTCGATCCCCAAGCACGTCATCGACGCTTTCGTAGCAGCAGAGGACAAGAATTTCTTCACGCATGACGGGCTCGACTATGTCGGCATCACGCGCGGCGCCGTGAATTCGGCCAAGAACACGGTCACAGGATCGGGAGGCCTGCAGGGCGGCTCGACGATCACGCAGCAGGTTGCCAAGAACATGCTGCTGACCCGCGACCAGAATCTCAAGCGCAAGGCGAAGGAAGCGATCGTCGCCCAGCGCATGGAGAAAGAGTTCACGAAAGGCGAGATCCTGGAGCTTTATCTCAACGAGATCTATCTTGGCGGACGCTCCTATGGCGTCGGGTCCGCTGCGCTCAACTATTTTAACAAGTCCCTGCCGGAGCTGAACATTTCGGAAGCCGCTGTGCTGGCGTCACTGGCCAAGGCGCCGTCGGCGGTGAACCCCTACACTAACCCGGAAAAGCTTCTCTTGCGCCGCAACTACGTTCTCAACCGCATGGTCGAGGACGGGTATATTACGCGTGAACAGGCCAATGAGGCGATCGCACTGGCGCTGACCACGACAAAGCGCCTGCGCGGCCCGGAATATGCGGCCGCCACCTATTTCGTGCAGGAACTGCGCCGCGACCTGATCAAGACCTATGGTGAGGAAACGCTAAAGCAGGGCGGATTGTCGATCCGTTCGACCATCGATACGCGCATGCAGCTGGCCGCCCAGCAGGCCCTGCAGAACGGTCTTGTCGCGTATGACCGGCGCCACGGCTATCGCGGACCCGTGACGATGCTGCCGATTGGCGATGGCATGCTTGAGGCGCTGAACGCCGTCGACCTGCCCGGCGGCTACGGCACATGGGAAGCCGGCCTCGTAACCTCGATCAGTTCCAAGGGCGCAGAGCTCTTGTTGACCGATGGCGCAAAGATCAAGCTGCTGGCCGAAGAGCTAGACTGGGCCAAGACGTTCGATCCGGAGGTCGGCAAGCCCGGCCTGCAGGTCGGTTATGTCGTCCTGGCCGAGCTGAAGCGCCAGGTCCTGAATGCGAGGGAGACGGGCGCGCCTGACCCGGAGACGCCGGAACTCGACGAAGAGGGCAATCCGATTGCCAGGCCTGTTGCTCAATCCATGTTCCTGCCTGTCGGCAACGCCACGCTGCGCCAGGTGCCGGAGGTCGATGGATCTCTGATCGCAATCGACCCGCATACTGGCCGGATACTGGCCATGCAGGGCGGCTATTCCTTCTTCAAGAGCAACTATAACCGCGTCACGCAGTCGAAGCGCCAGCCCGGCTCAAGCTTCAAGCCTTTCGTCTATGCGGTGGCGCTCGAAAAAGGCTACACGCCGACGACCCGGATGCTGGACGCGCCGTTCGTGTCGTTCGACATATCGACTGGCGATTACTGGCGTCCGGCCAACTATACCGAAGGGCGTTCCTACGGCATGGTCACGCTGCGCATCGCGCTGGAGAAATCCCTCAACCAGGTTACGGCGCGTGTCGCCCAGGACATCGGCATGGAATCCGTGTCCGAGCTGTCCGAGCGCTTGGGCGTCTATGACAAGCTGCCGGCTTACTCGGCCATGTCCCTCGGTGCAGGCGATGTCTACCTGATCAATCTGGCGCGCGGTTACGCCGCTTTTGTCAATGGCGGCAAGATGGTGACCCCGACGCTGCTCGACCGCGTGCAGGACCGTCACGGACGCACCCTGTTCCGTCACGACGAACGCGCCTGCACGGGTTGCGAGGCCGAGGAATGGAACGGGCAGGCCCCACCGGAACTGCCTGACAATCGCGCACAGGTGCTCGACCCGATCATCGCCTACCAGATCACCCACATGCTGGAAGGCGTGGTCGAGCGCGGGACCGGCCGCCGGGCCCTGCGGGTTGGCAAGCCGCTGGCTGGCAAGACCGGTACGACAGATGACTATCGCGACGCGGTGTTCATGGGCTTTTCGCCTGACATTGTGGTCGGCGTGCGCGTCGGGTTCGACGACAACCGCTCGCTGGGTGAAGGCGAGGCCGGCGGCTCCGTGGCTGCACCAATCTTCACTGACTTCATGGAAAAGGCTCTCGAATTGACGCCCGCCATCCCGTTCCGGATCCCTCCCGGCGTGCGGCTGGTGAAGATCGATGCCCGCACCGGTGAGCTGCCTGGGCCCGGTACATCGGTCATCATCGACGAGGCGTTCCGCCCGGGTACCGAGCCCGGCATGGCAGCCTTCAATGGGACCGATGACTGCCTGTCGATTTCGGGTGCGTGTGGAAATTCCGGCTCAGGTTCGGGCACGTTCGGAACCTTCGATCCGCGCACCGGCGAACAGCCGGTCCCGGAGGACGGCCAGCCGCGCAAGCTGCCTGAAAGGTCTGCCGACGACAATCTCGACGGTATTTTCTGACCAGGCTTTTGACCGCAGGGAGTTGCTCGGCTATCCCGGCGCCTGCTGTTCCCTTTCCGCAATTGCGCCCAACAAGGCTTGTTCACATGTCCGCAGAAATAAAATCCCTGATCGACCAGATTCGCCAGTCGTCTGACCTGCTACGGAGGCGTCTTTGACTGGGATACAGCCACGAAACGTCTTGATGAGCTGACCAGCCTTTCCGAGCGTCCGGACTTCTGGGACGATTCCCAGGCGGCGCAGGCTATGATGCGCGAACGCCAGCGCCTTTCCGATGGGATTGCGATGGTCGAGACGCTGCGCACGGAAGCGGCTGATGCCGAGGAATTGCTCGAGCTCGCCGATGGTGATGCGTCGATGATTGCAGACATTGAACGCACCTTGTCCAAGGCGGCCGAACGCGCCGAGAAGGCCGAACTCGCGGCGCTCTTGTCCGGCGAAGTGGATGCGAATGATGCGTTCGTCCAGATCAATGCGGGTGAAGGCGGCACCGAGAGCCAGGACTGGGCCAATATTCTCAGACGCATGTACATGCGATGGGCAGATGCCCACGGCATGCAGGTCGAGGAACTCGACGAGCGCGAGGGTGAAGAGGCGGGCATCAAGTCTGCCACGATCCAGATCAAGGGCGAAAATGCCTATGGCTGGCTGAAATCGGAGCAGGGCGTACACCGGCTTGTGCGGATCTCGCCATTCGACAGTTCGGCGCGGCGCCATACCAGCTTTGCCTCGGTCAGCGTCTCCCCCGTGATCGACGACACGATCGAAATCGAAATCAATCCGTCCGATGTGCGCACCGATACTTACCGGGCTTCAGGCGCTGGCGGCCAGCATATCAACAAGACTGACAGTGCCGTGCGCCTGACCCACGCGCCCAGTGGCATCGTTGTGGCCTGCCAGGTCTCCCGGTCGCAGCACCAGAACCGCGACCAGGCCTGGCGCATGCTGCGCTCGAAACTCTATGAGCAGGAATTGCAGAAACGCCGGGATGCGGCCTCCGATGCGAACGCATCCAAGAGTGCCATCGGCTTTGGTCACCAGATCCGCTCTTATGTGCTGCAACCCTATCAGATGGTGAAGGACCTGCGCACGGAGGTCGAAACCTCAGACACTCAAGGTGTACTCGACGGTGACATTGATCGCTTCCTCAGCGCGGCCCTGGCGGCAGCTGTGGAACAAGGAAACGGAACTGACGATGCGACGTGAAGGCCGGCTTGTTGAATGGTACGCGGACCGCGGTTTCGGTTTCCTCGCGCCAGACGATGGTGGGCCGAACGTGTTCCTGCATATCAAGAACCTGCCCAAGGCCGACAAACGGCTCGATATCGGCCAGGCCTATGCTTTCGATGCCGTGCTCGATCCGACCGGTCGCGAGCGGGCTGAAAACGCCGTACCGATCATCGCACCCGTCGTGGTGGAGAAACGGCCCGTTCTGTCGTACCTGCGTCATGTTCCGCCCTTGCTGGTGATCGCGGCGTTTATCGGGATTGTCGCATCCGTTGCCAGCATCATTCCTGTATCGACGAACTGGTTCATCATTTATGGCGTCGCGAGCTTCGGCTGCATCATTGGCTACTGGATCGACAAGAATGCTGCGATCCAGAAGAACTGGCGGATATCGGAAACGCTCCTGCTGCTGCTCGGCCTGGTCGGCGGCTGGCCGGGTGCGATCGTCGCGCAGGAGGTTTTCCGCCACAAGACGCGCAAGGGCACGTTCCGTTACCTGTTCTGGATGTCTGTTGCCATCAACATGGCCGCGTTCGTGCAGATCAATGTGCTGGGCGTACCTCACCCATAGGCGCTGAGTACCTCGTCGACGGCGCGTTCAAGATCTTTCAGCGTCGCGACATGGCTCATCTGTGTGCAGAAAGGCAGGTAGCGCGGAATGGCGCTGTCGCCGGTGCCCCATTGCGAGCGGCCTTCGGAGTTGAGCCAGATCATGCTTTTCGCCCGCTGGGCAAAGTCGCGGAACAGGTCGGCGCGCGGGTCACCGTAATTCGAGCGCCCGTCGCCGAGGACGATCACCGTCGTGCGCCGGTCGATGATGCTTTCATGCTCGACCTTCAAGTCAGACCAGGCCTGGCCATAATCGGTCGAGCCCATGCCGAGTTCGCGGATGATCTTGGCCATCGCGGCCTCGAACTCATTGTCGGCGAGAATGTCGTCGACAGGCTTCAGGCGGTGGGAGAAGGCGAAGGCGTGAATGTCCGGTACCGCGTCTGCGAGGGAATAGAGCAGGAGCAGTAGAAAGCGCACATATTGGGCGACCGAGCCGGAGACATCGCAAATCGCCACGATCTTGGGGCGGTCCTTCTTCTTCTGGCGCCAGATCACGTTGAACGGTACGCCGTCAAGCCCGGCATTGGCGCGCATCGTGCGGCGCACGTCGAGCTGGCCGCGATTGCGCTTGCGGCGGCGGCGCGAATGCTTGACCGCGAGGCGTTTGGCGATTTTGGCGATCAGGCCTTTCATGCGCTCCATGTCGTAGCGGTCGAGCGCGTTGAGCCGTTTCTCGGCGGCGAAATCGTCGCGGAATTGCTGGGTTTCGCCGGCGCCGAAAACATCGAAGGCGCGCTCGGCCCGCTCGCGCGCGCGCATGGTCAGGTCGCGGCGCAGGTCGATGAGGTCCTGGGCCTCGGCCTCGTCGCCGGGCTCACGGCCCTGCAGGGCTTCGAGCAGGCGTTGCTGCAGGCCTTCGCCGCCCATCTGCTTGATGATCTGCTGGGCGTAATAAGCCACCTGGGTCGAGAAGCGGATATTGTCGATCCCGGCGGCTTCGGCGGCGCGTTCCATGGCGGTCGAGATTGCGGACTCGTCGCCTGACTGGAGCAGTTCGACAAGGTCTTCGGGCGGTGGCTGGGAGGCGCCGTCTTCTGCCGCATTGCCTGTTGCACTCGCCGCGTTGTCTGCCTGCGACCCCGAATGGGAAAAGTAGAGATCGAACAGGCGGTCGTGGACCTGTTTTTCCTGATCCGATTTGGCGAGCACGCAGCCAAGGGAATCCTTCAGCAGGGACCGGTCGCCATAGCCGATCAGGGCGACAGCGCGGGTCGCGTCGAGGGCTTCGCCGGTGGAGACACGCACTTCGCAAGAGCGCAGCGCCCGGATAAAATTGGTGAGCGTGCGCTCCATTCTCCGCTACCCGAGTTCGGGATAGCCGGAGGCGGTGCGACCGGCCTTGTCCGGTCCGGTGGCCTCGCGAACGAGCCGGGGGACTTCCTTGGAGACGGCGGCGATATCGCTCTCATGCTTGAGCAGGACGTTCAGCGTGGTGCGTACGAATTCTTCATCGAGCGCCGTTGTGTGCATGAGGAGAAGCGTGCGGGCCCAGTCGACGGTTTCCGAAATGGAAGGGCGCTTCTTGACGTCGGTTTCGCGCACGCCCTGAACAAAGCTGACCAGCTGTTTCAACAGGATGTCGGATACATCCGGCACCCGGGCCTGGACGATCATGCGTTCGCGGGCGGCATCGGGGAAACCGATATGAAGGTGCAGGCAGCGGCGCTTGAGGGCGTCGCCGAGTTCGCGGACATTGTTCGAGGTCAGGATCACCAGCGGCGGGACATTGGCGCGGATCGTGCCGATTTCGGGGACGGTGACCTGGTAGTCTGACAGGACTTCCAGAAGGAAGGCCTCGAACTCCTCATCCGACTTGTCGATCTCGTCGATCAGCAGGACAGACCCAGCAGGTTGCTGCATGGCTGTCAGCAGGGGCCGCGATTCGAGGAATTGCTCGGAGAAGAAAAGGTCTTCGAAGGAGGCGAGCTTGCCGAGCGAGGTGGAAAGATTGTCCGCCGAGCCGATCAACTCGTTCAGCTTCTCCTTGAGAATCTGGGTGTAGAGCAGCTGCTTGCCGTATTTCCATTCATACAGCGCCTTGCCCTCGTCGAGGCCTTCATAGCATTGCAGGCGCAGGACCGGGAGGCTGAGCCATTTGGCGAGCGACTGGGCCAGATCGGTCTTGCCGACGCCGGCCGGGCCTTCGATCAGGATCGGCTTGCGCAGGCCATGGGCCAGGAACACCGCCGTCGAAATCTCGCGTGTGGAAATATAGCCAACGGTGGCGAGGCCTGCGGTGACTGCATCGATGGAACTGAGCGGCTCGTAGCCGGTGGAAATGTCTTTTGCCATGCCAAAAGGGGTAGGGGGCGGGCGAAAGGCTGGCAAGGCATATCGCTGGGGCAACGGTGCGCCTGTAGCGGGAAGCACGTCGCGGTGCCCGGCGAAGGGGACTGATTGGGTGTGGGTTTCAGCCTCAATTCTTCCAGCTTGGAGACCCGACCTTCGCCATGAATTCAGAGCGGCAAGGGGCCAGCATCACTGGTTCAGGTAGCTGAGGGCACGCGAATGGCTGTTGCGGTGGCCACGCGCTTTTCCTTGCCTTGCTTCACGGCAAATAGGTCGGCGGAGGTGAAGATTTGCTTTTGGCCGGCCCGGGCGTGAGGCAGCGGGTTCGTCTGAAGGCGAGTTTGGACACACGCTTCACGGCCGGGGCAGACTGACGCCCTCAGGCCCCAGGCTCAGGCTCCAGGCTCAGGCTTCGGGAATGCAACACGCGGGCACATGAACTTGCTGGTGATGAATCGCAACGAGGCGAACCTGTCCTTGGCTTACGCAACGGCAATGTTGGCATCAAGCCAAGTATGGCACGACCGATTTGGTCGAATGATAACGGGAAAATCGATATGAGCACGACCGCACTGGACAAGGATGCAATCCAGAAAAAATACAAGGCCGAACGTGACAAGCGTCTGAGACCCGAAGGAAACGCCCAGTACAAGCGGCTGGTGGAGTTCGAAGACCTCGCGCAGGATCCCCATATGCCTTGGGTTGATCGCGCGCCCGTCTACGATCACGTGACTTTTGCCTTTATCGGCGGTGGCTTTGCCGGCCTCGTTGTAGGCGCCCGGTTGAAGCAGGCGGGGATTGATGATGTGCGCATCATCGAAAAGGGCGGTGACTTTGGGGGCACCTGGTACTGGAATCGGTATCCCGGTGCACAGTGCGATACCGCTTCGATGATCTATATGCCGCTGCTCGAAGAGACCGGGCATATGCCGACTGAGAAATATGCCCATGCGCCCGAAATCCGTGAACATTGCCAGCGTATCGCCAATCAGTTTGGGCTGTACGATAACGCCCTTTTCCAGACGGAAGTCACGGATCTGGAATGGGATGATGCCAATAGCCGCTGGGTGATCCGAACCTCGCGGGGCGATGCCTTCACGGCAAAATATATCGGCATGGGCACAGGGCCGCTGCATGTCGCCAAGCTGCCCGGTATTGCTGGCATCGAAACCTTCAAGGGCAAATCGTTTCATACCAGCCGCTGGGACTATGAATATACAGGCGGCGATCCGCTGGGGGCGCCGTTGGCAAACCTGGCCGACAAGCGTGTCGCACTGATCGGCACGGGGGCGACGTCTGTGCAGTGCGTGCCTCATCTGGCCAAGTCGGCCAAGCAATTGCTCGTATTCCAGCGCACGCCGTCGTCTGTTGACGCGCGCAACAATGGACCGATCGATCCGGACTGGTTCAAGCGCATTGCCGGGCCGGGGTGGCAGCAGCGCTGGTTCGATAATTTCGTCGAAAACCAGTCCCAAGGAATGCCGGAAGTTGACCTCGTGATGGACGGTTGGACCGAAATCTCCCGCCGGATCCGAGAGAAGGTCATGTCCTTGCCGCCGTCTGATTGGACGCCGGCGAACATGATGATGGCATTTGAGGATGCCGACTTCGAAAAAATGGAAGAAATCCGCAATCGCGTCGATTCAATCGTTGAAGACGGCGAGACGGCCGAGAACCTGAAGGCATGGTACCGACAACTCTGCAAGCGGCCTTGTTTCCATGACGCCTATTTGCAGGCCTTCAACGAGCCGGGAACGCAACTTGTCGACACAGACGGAAAGGGCATCGAGCGTATCACCGAAACCGGCGTGGTCGTGAATGGCCAAGAGTACGAAGTTGATTGCATCATCTATGCGTCGGGCTTTGAGGTCGGGTCTGACTACACTGCCCGTGCGGGCTTTGACATGACGGGTCGCGACGGCCAAAAATTGTCCGGGTACTGGGCAAGCGGCATGCGCACCCAGCACGGTATCCAGGTGCACGGATTTCCGAATGCGTTCATCGTTCAGCCCAGCCAGGCTGCGAACCTGATTTCCAACGTTCCGCACAATATCGTCGACCATGCCAAGACAATCGCGGCAATTGTTTCCCACTCAGAGGCAGCGGGCCACGCGCAAGTGGACCTGACCAAGGAAGCTGAAGATGCCTGGGTCGAGCTGATCCTGAGCGGCGCGGGAATGATGATCGGTTCGCCTGACTGCACCCCCGGCTACTATAATAATGAAGGCAAGGGCCTGACCGAGACCAACAAGTATGCGGTTGGGCATCCGGGCGGCGCGGGCGCGTATTTCAAGCATATTGCTGCTTGGCGGGAGTCAGGCGCGTTTGACGGTCTGACGTTTCGCTAGATTGCGCCAGAAGGCGGCGCCGTGATTGCTGGCGAAGTTGGCGTGTGTCCTGTCCAGACGGGATGACGCGCGGTGCTATCGGCGCTAAGCCGTGCGCCATGCCTGTTGCCCGGATCCTCTTTGTCTTGCCGCTGCCGGAGCCGTTCGATTATGCGGTGCCGGAGGACATGGATGTCAGCGTCGGCGCCTACGTGACCGCGCCGCTGGGGCAGACCGAGCGGCTGGGGGTTGTGTGGGACCTGCTGGGTGATGAAGCATTGGCGGGGCGGGCGCTGAAGCCGGTGCTTTGCGTCTATCCGGTGCCGCCGATGCGGCAGGCGATGCGCGACTTCATTGCATGGGCAGCGAAATATACGGTGTCGCATCCGGGGCATGTGCTGGGCATGACGCTGCGCGCTCGGGGCGGGCTGTTGCCGTCGCCGACCGAGACGGTGTTCCACCTGACGGGCGAGGAACCGAGGAACCTGACCGATACGCGGCGGCGCGTGCTGGATGCGGCTGAGGAGGCGGGCCCGGCGAATGCGGCGACACTGGCGGCGGCAGCAGGCGTGTCGAGCGGCGTCGTGAAGGGGCTGGTGAGTGCGGGGGCGCTCAGGGCCGAGGAGATGGCGGCGGATGCGCCGTTTGCGGTGCCGCAGCCGGACCTGCCGGGCGCCGACCTGACAGGCGAACAGGCCGAGGCAGCGGATGCCCTCAAAGCCGCGATCCGGGCGGGGGGCTTTGCGGCCTTCCTGCTGGATGGCGTCACCGGTTCGGGCAAGACGGAAGTGTATTTCGAGGCGATTGCCGAGGCGCTGCGGGTGGATCCCAATGCACAGGTAATGGTGTTGCTGCCGGAGATCGCGCTGACGCAGGCGATCCTGTCACGGTTCGAGGAGCGGTTTGGGGCGGCGCCGGCGCCGTGGCATTCGGGCCTGTCTGACAAGGAGCGCCGCCGGACCTGGCGCGAGACGGCGCATGGGCGGGCGCGGATCGTGATCGGGGCGCGTTCGGCATTGTTCCTGCCTTATGCCAACCTGAAGCTGATCATTGTCGATGAAGAACATGATGGCAGCTATAAGCAGGAAGACGGCGTCACCTATCATGCGCGCGACATGGCGGTGATGCGGGCGAAGCTGGAGGGGGCAGGCGTGGTGCTGGCCTCGGCGACGCCGGCGCTGGAGACGGTGGTGAATGCCGAAGCCGGACGCTATGCGCGGCTGATGCTGGCGGCGCGGCCGGGCGCGGCGCGGTTGCCGGACGTCGAACTGGTGGACTTGCGCAGGGCACCGCCGGAGAAGAATCACTGGCTGTCGCCGCACCTGATCCATGCGATGCGGGACACATTTGCGGCCGGCGAGCAGACGCTCTTGTTCCTGAACCGGCGGGGCTATGCGCCGCTGGTCCTGTGCAAGGCGTGCGGCGAACGGCTGAAGACGCCGGGCACCGAGAACTGGCTGACCGAGCACCGCTATAGCGGGCGGCTGGTGTGCCATGTGACCGGCTATGCGATTCCGAAACCAACCGTGTGCCCGAGTTGCGGGGCGAAGGATTCGCTGATCGGGGTCGGCCCGGGGGTGGAACGGGTGGCCGAGGAGGTGCGCGTGCTGATGCCGCAGGCCCGGATCGAGATATTCTCGTCGGACACGGCGATGGGCGGGGATGCGACGCGCGGCATTATCGAGCGGATGGAGACGGGCGAGATCGACGTGCTGATCGGGACGCAGATCGTGGCCAAGGGGCACAATTTCCCCAACCTGACGCTGGTCGGCGTGGTCGACGCCGATTCGGGCATGAAGGGCGGTGACCTGCGGGCCGGGGAGCGGACCTACCAGCTGCTGAGCCAGGTGGCGGGCCGGGCCGGGCGGGCCGAGCGACCCGGGCGGGCGCTGGTGCAGACCTATGCGCCGGACAATCCGGCCATGATGGCGCTGGCCGACGGGGACCGGGACGGCTTCCTGCAGATCGAGCGGGATGTGCGGGCGGAGCTTGGCCTGCCACCATTCGGGCGGCTTGCGGCCCTGATTGTCTCGGCGCCAAGTGCGGAAATGGTGGAAGAGGCCTGCCGCGATATATCGCTGGCGGCGCCGAATGGGGCGGGAATCGAGCTGTTCGGGCCAGCCCCGGCGCCGATCACTGTGCTGCGCGGACGCCACAGGCGGCGATTCCTCGTCAAAAGCCCCAGAAATGTTGATCTTTCAGCCTATATGGCCGCCTGGACGGTCCGCCTGAAGCTGCCGCGCCCGGTAAGGATATCGGTAGATATCGACCCTTACTCGTTCATGTAGGCGGCGTTCTGCCTGTCACGTGCCATTCCGCCGCAGAAATTGGCGCTGCGGTCGAGTTGTCACGGTGATTTTCTGGTGCTAAGCGGCGCACAGATCAATGGGGCGCGCGTGTCGGGCACGCTGTTCCTTTAATATAATTCCGGGCCTTACCCGCCCCGACAAGCAACGGATCCTGGACCCTTGGCGGCATCGACACCTACACATGCGAGTGAAGCTGCCCGGCGCTATGCGCGGGCATTGTTCGAACTGGCGCAGGACAAGGGCCAGCTGGCCGAGGTCCACAGCGATTTCAAGGCCTTTGTCGCGATGGCGAAAAGCGCGAAAGACCTGACCATCCTGCTCGATTCCCCAGCCTTCTCGCGCGGCGAGAAAGTCGACTCACTGGCCGCGATCATGGCCAAGTCCGGTCTTGGCGCCCTGATGTCGAATTTCGTCGGCGTGATGGCAACGAATGGCCGGTCGAGCGAGATTGCACAGGCGCAGATCGCCTTTGACGAACTTTACGCGAAGCAGCGCGGCGTCCAGCGCGCCGTTGTTCGCACCGCAAAAGACATGACGGGCGACCAGCGCGCCCGCATCGAATCGATTCTCGCCAAGGCCGTTGGCGGCGAGGTTGAACTTACAAGCGAGGTTGATGCCTCGCTCATCGGCGGCATCCAGCTGCGCATCGGGTCGAAACTCGTTGACGCCAGCATTGCCGCCAAACTTGATCGCATGAACACCGCCATGAAGGGAGCATAGTCAGCTCGATGGATATCAGCGCAGCAGAAATTTCGGGCATCCTGAAAACCCAGATCGAAAACTTTGGCGTCGACGCCGAAGTGTCCGATGTCGGCCAGGTGCTTTCAGTCGGTGACGGTATTGCCCGCATCTACGGCCTCGACAGCGTGCAGGCTGGCGAACTCGTCGAGTTCGACGGCGGCATCAAGGGCATGGCCCTGAACCTTGAAAGCGACAATGTCGGCGTCGTGATCTTCGGCAGCGACAGCGCCATCAAGGAAGGCGACACCGTCAAGCGTTCGGGCGAGATCGTGTCTGCGCCGATCGGCAAGGGCCTGCTCGGCCGCGTCGTTGACCCGCTGGGTGAGCCAATCGACGGCAAGGGCCCGCTGACGGACCTCGCCGGTCGTTCGCGCGTCGACGTCAAGGCGCCGGGCATCATCCCGCGCAAGGGCGTGCATGAGCCCATGATGACAGGTATTAAGGCGATCGATGCCATGATCCCGGTTGGCCGTGGCCAGCGCGAACTCGTCATCGGTGACCGCCAGACCGGCAAGACCGCTGTCTGCATCGACACGATCCTGAACCAGAAACAGACCAATGACGCGGCCAAGTCCGACAAGGACAAGCTGTTCTGCGTTTATGTCGCCATCGGCCAGAAACGTTCGACGGTTGCCCAGGTCGTGAAGACGCTCGAAGAGCGCGGCGCGCTTGACTATACGATCGTTGTTTCCGCCACGGCGTCCGAGCCGGCCCCGCTCCAGTACCTTGCGCCGTTCACCGGCTGCACGATGGGCGAATGGTTCCGCGACAATGGCATGCACGCCCTGATCATCTATGATGATTTGTCCAAACAGGCTGTTGCGTATCGCCAGATGTCGCTTCTGCTGCGTCGTCCTCCGGGCCGTGAAGCCTATCCGGGCGACGTGTTCTATCTCCACTCGCGCCTGCTCGAGCGCGCGGCGAAGATGGGTGATGCGGCGGGTGCCGGTTCGCTGACGGCCCTGCCGATCATCGAAACCCAGGCCAATGACGTGTCGGCCTACATTCCAACCAACGTGATTTCGATCACCGACGGCCAGATCTTCCTTGAAACCGACCTGTTCTACCAGGGCATCCGCCCGGCCGTGAACGTCGGCCTCAGTGTTAGCCGTGTGGGCTCTGCGGCCCAGACGAAGGCGATGAAGAAGGTTGCCGGCTCGATGAAGGGGGAACTCGCCCAGTATCGCGAGATGGCCGCCTTTGCGAAATTCGGTTCCGACCTTGATGTCGCCACCCAGCGCCTGCTGAACCGTGGTGCGCGCCTGACCGAACTGCTGAAGCAGCCACAATACTCGCCGCTGCTGATGGAAGAGCAGGTCTGCGTGATCTATGCCGGTACGCGCGGCTATATCGACAAGGTGCCCGTCAATGACGTGACCCGTTACGAGAAAGAGCTCCTGGCCCACCTTCGCGGTGCCAAGAAAGCCATGCTCGCAACGATCCGCGACGAGAAGGCTGTGTCTGACAAGACCGAAGCGGAGCTGAAGGCTGCGCTGGAAGACTTCACGTCGAAATTCGCCTGATTCCGCCCGTCCTGACGCACCGTTTGAACAACCAGAAGGCCTGACATGCCCAGCTTGAAGGACCTCAAGAACCGGATCGCCAGCGTGAAATCCACGCGGAAGATCACGAAGGCCATGCAAATGGTGGCCGCAGCGAAGCTGAAGCGCGCGCAAGACGCCGCGACGGCATCGCGGCCCTATGCCTCGCGCATGGCGTCGGTGCTGGCGAACCTGTCGGCCTCGGCCGGCGCGGGCGGGCCACGCCTGCTCTCGGGTACAGGTGATGACAAGACGCACCTGATTGTCGTCATGACGGCCGAGCGCGGCCTGGCGGGCGGTTTCAACACTTATGTGGTGAAACTCGCCAAGCAGACGATTGGCGAGCTGCGGGCGGAAGGCAAGACGGTCAAGATCCTGACCGTCGGCAAGAAGGGCCGTGAGCAGCTGTCGCGCGATTATGGCGACTTGTTCATTGCGCATATTGACCTGGGCGGTGTCAAAGGCGGCAACTTCACAGAATTCGCGATTGGTCTTGGCCACTCGCTGACCAAGCGGTTCGATGACGGCGAATTCGACGTTGCGACCCTGATTTACTCGCGGTTCAAGAACGTACTGACCCAGGTGCCAACGGCGCAGCAGATCATTCCGGCGTCCGCGCCGGCTGATGCCGAGACTGTCGACCTCAAGGGTGCGATCTATCGCTACGAGCCTTCGGAAATGGAGATTCTCGAGACGCTCCTGCCGCGTTACATCAATACGCAGATCCTGTCGGCCATGCTGGAAAGCGCAGCCGGTGAGGAAGCCAGCCGCATGACCGCGATGGACAATGCCACGCGCAATGCCGGCGACATGATCGACGCGCTCTCGCTGCAATATAACCGTGCCCGTCAGGCGCAGATCACCAAGGAGCTGATCGAGATCATCTCCGGTGCAGAGGCGGTATAGGTAAAACGATGACCGTCTGGATCTACGAAAACTTTGGCAGCAAGCGGGCGCGTATACACGCGTCCGACTGTCGCTATTGCAATAATGGCGCCGGCGTTGGTGGTGATGCCACGAACGACGACGACAAGTGGCATGGGCCGTTCGCCGCGTTCGCTGACGCCGATGCTGCCGCCAAGGCGCTCGGCCAGAAAGACACCCGCGCATGCGGCGTCTGCAAGCCTGCCCAAGCCAAGACATCCTCTTCACCCGCTGCCGCGCCCGTCCCGGCTGCAGCCGCCCCCGTTTCAACACAAAAGACGACATCCGCTCCAAAGGAGACGACCCGCATGAGCACTCCAGCAAACGCAACAGGCCGCGTATCACAGGTCATCGGCGCCGTGGTCGACGTCGAGTTCGACGGCGAGCTGCCAAGCATCCTCAATGCACTTGAGACCTTCAACAATGGCAACCGCCTTGTTCTCGAGGTCGCCCAGCACCTTGGCGAGAGCACGGTCCGCACGATCGCCATGGACTCGACCGAAGGTCTCGTCCGCGGCAACCCGGTGGCTGACCTTGGCCGTCCGATCTTCGTGCCGGTTGGCCCGGCAACACTCGGTCGCATCATGAACGTCATCGGCGAGCCGATCGACGAGCGCGGCCCGATCGGGTCGAGCATGGAGCGCTCGATCCACGCTGACGCGCCACCATTCACCGACCAGTCGACCGAGTCCGAAGTGCTCGTCACCGGTATCAAGGTGATCGACCTGCTCTGCCCATACGTGAAGGGCGGCAAGATCGGCCTGTTCGGCGGTGCCGGCGTTGGCAAGACGGTCCTGATCATGGAACTGATCAACAATATCGCGAAACTGTTTGGCGGCTATTCGGTGTTTGCCGGCGTCGGTGAGCGGACACGTGAAGGTAACGACCTTTACCACGAGATGATCGAATCCAAGGTTATCAACCTGGAAGGTGAAAGCCGCATCGCGCTGGTCTATGGCCAGATGAACGAGCCTCCGGGCGCCCGTGCCCGCGTTGCCCTGACCGGCCTGGCCCAGGCAGAATACTTCCGCGATGAAGAAGGCAAGGACGTCCTGTTCTTCGTCGACAACATCTTCCGCTTCACGCAAGCTGGCGCCGAAGTATCGGCCCTGCTCGGCCGTATTCCTTCGGCTGTGGGCTACCAGCCAACACTGGCCACCGACATGGGCATGTTGCAGGAACGCATCACATCGACCAACAAGGGATCGATCACGTCGGTTCAGGCCGTGTACGTGCCTGCAGATGACCTGACAGACCCTGCGCCTGCAACCTCGTTTGCCCACCTTGACGCGACCACGGTTCTGAACCGCTCTATCGCGGAAAAAGGCATCTATCCGGCTGTGGATCCGCTCGACTCGACCAGCCGCATCCTGGACCCGCGTATCGTTGGCGAAGACCATTACAACATTGCGCGCGGCGTGCAGGAAATCCTTCAAAAATACAAGGAACTGCAGGATATCATCGCCATTCTCGGCATGGACGAACTGTCGGAAGACGACAAGCTGGCCGTGGCCCGTGCCCGGAAAGTCGAACGCTTCCTGTCGCAGCCGTTCGACGTGGCTGAAATCTTTACCGGTTCGCCAGGCGTGCAGGTGAAACTCGAAGACACGATCAAGGGCTTCCAGGGCCTCATCGCCGGCGAGTTCGACCACCTGCCAGAGCAGGCCTTCTACATGGTCGGCAATATCGATGAAGCGAGAGCCAAAGCCGCCAAGATGACGGCAGACGCCGCTTAAGACACAGGATCAGCTCTATGGCCGACAAACTGCACTTTTCTCTCGTGTCGCCTGCCAGGGAGCTTTTCTCTGGCGAGGTCGACCATGTGATCGCGCCAGGTACGGACGGCGAATTCGGCGTTCTGGTGAACCACGCGCCGTTCATGACCACGCTGAAGAACGGCGTCGTGCGCGTGCTTGAAGGCGACGCCGTGAAGATGCGTATCTTCGTGCGCGGCGGCTTTGCCGACATCACGCCTGACGGCCTGACAATCCTCGCCGAAGAAGCGCGCAACCTTGAAGGCGTGAAAGCCGAAGAGGTCCAGGCGGAAATGAATGCGACGCTGCTGAAGATCCAGGCACTCGACAAGGATGATTCGGCAAAGGCCGCGCTGCAGGCACATTTCGATTATCTTGAAAGCCTGAAAACCGTGCTCGTCCACTAGGACAGGCAGGCCAGCCTACCCAAAAATAGCAATCGTCTGGCGGCCGATCATCATCGGTTCGCCAGCCGTGTTCCACAGGGTCATGGCCTGGCTGGAATAACCGTCGCGCGCCGTCTGTGCGACGTGGCGTGCGAGGAACCAGCCATCCGTGGTGGTGATCTCGTCGGTCAGGAATTCCGCCATCCATGTCATCGAGCTGATGCGGGCAGGTGCCTTGAACATGGACATGGCTGCCGGAGGCGGTGCGTCGGCAATGGCGAGCAGCGCCACGGCGTCGGTCGGGGCCGCCGGATCGACATGGCGCATCCAGATCGACACATCGCCCCTGTCCGATCCCGAGATTGGCCGCGTACCCGCAGCCATGCGCATGTTAAAATTGCGCGTGAAATGAGGGCGGTTCGGATTATCGCCGAAATAGCTTGCCGTCTCTTCCGGTGAGGTGACGTCAGGAGCCGGGAGGTCTGCAAACCGCTGCGCCGACTCGCGCGCCAGGCCAAACGCGAAAATGGCTTCAGCAGCGACACCCTCAGCGCCCATCATGCGGACCGATACGAAGACCGTGTTCTTGCCCTGACGCAGCAAGGTTGGTGTGCAGGTCACTTCGCCGCCAACCGGTCCGACAAAGGCGACCTGCGCCGACCGGATCGGCATGCCGGGTGCCAGTGGCGCAGCGGCCTCGAGACACAGCGCAGCGGTGAGGCCGCCATAGGTCGTGCGTCCCTGCATCCATGAGTCCGGAATGACCACAGTGGCAGCGTTCGCGCCATCACGTGTGATGCCGGCGAGGAGATCTGTATAGGCTGCCAAAGACTAGTGCTGGCTTTCCGGCGTCGTGACCTTGAGGCCATCGAGTGCATCGCAGATCGTGATCTGGCAGGACAGGCGCGAATTGGGCTGAACGTTCTCGGCAAAGTCGAGCATCGACTTTTCCATTTCCTGCTGCTCGCCGACCTTGTCCATGAAAGAGGCGTCTACATAGACGTGGCAGGTTGCGCAGGCGCAGGCACCGCCGCAGTCGGCATCAATGCCGGGAATTGAATTCTTCACGGCTGCTTCCATGACGGATTCGCCATTCGCGGCCTCGACGACGCGTTCAGTGCCGCCATTGTCTACGTAAATAATCTTGGTCATGGGCTGTATTGTCTCCTTCAGGCGGCAAGGGCTGCCGCTGCAATGTCTTTCATGGATATTGATGTATCGCCAAGCACGTCAGGCGCAAGCTTTGCCCCTAACATGATGAGCTTTTTCGAGGCGAGGAACTCCGCCGGGCTGTTGACGGCATCCACTGCAATCAGGGTGCCATTGCGCAGGTAGAAGGCCGCAAACTTGCGGTCCTTCGGATCGCCGCGCACTATGATTTCGTCATAATCCTGACTGAGGCCCGCGATCTGGAGTTTCAGGTCGTACTGGTCAGACCAGAACCACGGGCAATCTTCAGCCGGGCGCGGCTTGCCCAGGATGGCAGCGGCGGCGAGCTTGCCCTGTTCGATGGCATTGTGGACGCTCTCAAGCCGACCGGAGCGAGCGTAGTGCACGAGCGGGCGACTGGCGCAGTCGCCGGCAGCAAAGACGCGCGGATCGGAAGTGCGGGCGTCGCGGTCGACCAGGATGCCATTGTTGCAGGCGATGCCGGCGTCCTTGGCGAGTTCCTCATTGGGGAGGATGCCGATGCCGACGAGTACGATGTCGGCTTCGATACGGGTGCCGTCTGCGCGTATGGCGGCGGTGACGTTGTTGCCTTCGCCGTCGAGATGGTCGAGGCGGGCGCCGGTGATAATCTGCACGCCCTGAGCGCGATGTTCGGTTTCGAAGAACTCGCTCATTACCGGGCTGGTGACCCGGGCGAGCACGCGCGGTGCCATTTCCAGCACCGTGACGTCGAGGCCCATTTGGCGCGCCACGGCGGCGGCTTCAAGGCCGATATAGCCAGCCCCGATAATGACCATCTTGCGACCGGCGATCATGTTCGGGCGGATCCGCTCGACATCTGACAGGTCGCGCAGGTCGTGGACGCCGTGAAGGGTTGCGCCTTTGGTCGGCAGGACGCGGGGGCGCGAACCGGTCGCGATGATCAGCGCGTCATAGTCGAGTTGGCCGCCGTGAGCGAGTTCGACCTTGCGATTGACCCGGTCGATGCTCTTGGCGGGTGTCGAGAGGATGACTTCGATATTCTGGTCCTGATACCAGCGAGCCGGCCGGAAATAGAGACGCTCCTCGGCCATTTCGCCCTTCATATAAGCCTTGGAGAGCGGCGGGCGCTGATAGGGCAGGGCGGGTTCATCACCGACGAGCGTCAATGCGCCAGCATAGCCACCCTGGCGCAGCGACTGCAAAGCCTGCGCGCCAGCCTGGCCACCGCCGATAACGACGATACGTGATGCGCCTGTCAGGTCCAAAGTCCCGCTCCCAATTCGGTTTGTGCAAATTATGACGCCAGTGTCAACTTTGCAATACTTTCTCGCACCGCAGTTCCAGTCGCGGGGCCGGGTGTCAAGAACTGCCCCGACGCGCACCGGTAAATGACGATAGCGAATGCGGCCTTATCCTTTATAGACCCCATCATGGAACACAGCTTCACCCTTGTGGACGATGCGGCGACCCGCGCCCTCGGCGCGGCGCTGGCCGGCCTGTTGAATGCAGGAGATGTGATCGCGCTGCACGGCGAACTGGGCGCCGGCAAGACCACCCTGACGCGCGGCCTGATCCAGGCGATCTGCGGGGCGGGCGAGGAGGTGCCGAGCCCGACCTATACGTTGGTGCAGGCCTATGCCGGCCCCGATTTTCCCATATGGCACTTCGATTTGTACCGCCTGGACAGCCCGGATGAGGTGCGGGAGCTTGGCTGGGACGAAACGCAGGAGGGCGTGGCCCTGATCGAGTGGCCGGAACGGGCGGGACGGCATTTGCCGGCGGTGCGACTGGACCTGACGCTTGAAATGCTTGGGGAGCAGCGTCGGGCAAGGCTGGAACCGGTCGGCGAAGACTGGCAGAAGCGACTGGATGGATTTCGATTCTGGTCACCGTAACGCACTGATCGACACTTTCCTGGCGAAAGCCGGGTGGGACGATGCCATGCGCACGCCGCTCGGACAGGATGCCTCGACACGCCGCTATATCCGGCTGGTGCGGCCAGATGCCGCGCAGGCCCTGCTGATGGATGCCCCGCGCCTCGAGGCTGATCCGTGCCCGCCGGACGCCGATGAACCAGTGCGCAATGCGATGGGCTGGAACGCGCAGACCCGTTTGGCGGCTTCGCGGGTGGACGCATTCGTGCTGCTGGCCGGGCATCTCGCATCGCTGGGTTTTCATCCGCCGCGGGTACTGGCGCACGATACTGCAGCTGGCCTCGCCCTGATCGAGGATTTCGGCGACAGGAGGGAACTCGCCCGGCAGATCGAACGTGGACTGGTCGACGAGACCGAGGCTTACGTTGCCGCCGCCGATGTGCTGACGAAACTGCACGCCGCGCCGGTGCCCGACCGGCTGGAAGCGCATGGTGAAGTCTGGCCGATCCTGGAATTCGACCGGCTGGCGCTGGCGACCAATGCCGACCTCTATGCCGACTGGCTGCCGCAGCAGGCGGGTGGGGATGCGTTGACCGGGCCGACGCGGGCGCGCTGGGAGCGCGAGCGTGACGCGCTGATCGAACAGGCCATGGCCTTCCCCCGCACATTTACCCTGCGCGACTTTCACGCCGAGAACCTGCTCTGGCTGGAGGGCGGGCGGATCGGCCTGCTCGACTTCCAGGATGCCGTGAAGGGATGGGATGCCTGGGACATGGCGATGCTGACGCAGGATGCCCGCCGGGCCGTGTCGCCTGAGGCGGCGGAAGCAGCGATCCGTCACTATCTCGACCGGACCGGCAAGTTGCGCACCGAATTCGATGAGCGGCTCGCCGTGATCGGCGCGCTGAATGCCCTGCGTATTGCGGGCGTGTTTGCGCGGCTGATGATCCGCGATGGCAAGCTGCGTTATGGCGAATTCCAGCCGCGACAATTGTCGATTCTCGCAAAGAACCTGTCGCACCCGGCGCTTGAGGGCATGTCGGCCTTCGTGCGCGAGACGACGCCCTTCGTCTTCGAGGCCAAGCCATGAGTGTTCCTGTTCCGCATACGGCCATGGTGCTCGCCGCCGGTCTTGGCACCCGCATGCGCCCGCTGACGGACGAGATACCCAAGCCGCTGATTGCGGTGGCCGGCAAACGGCTGAT
>Ga0222650_1000113_pt1 | contig 74077 bp, 64 predicted proteins | sample AntAcemetagen367_FD_179820 | JGI IMG/M metagenome (GOLD analysis project Ga0222650, IMG submission 179820) | Saline water microbial communities from Ace Lake, Antarctica - #367 | ecosystem: Environmental > Aquatic > Non-marine Saline and Alkaline > Saline | place: Antarctica: Ace Lake... | reverse complement strand
AAGGCACTGACCACCAGCCAATTGCGTTACCAAGAAACAGAAATCCGGTTTTGTTCCGTCTCCCTGTCCGGTTTTGAACCGTCTCTGTCCGGTTTTGTTCCGGCCCCGACATTCATTTCTCCGAAGTAGCCTGGGAAGCTCCGGCCACCGGGCCGACTCCGGCGCGTGCCTCGACGCGGCTCATAAAGCAGAAAGAGCGCATTCCTGACCTTTCCCGGAATTTATATTGAAATTCCGGGACTCATTCCTTCCATCTGTGTTTGCTATGCTCTTGAGTGCATCTGCGTAATCTGTGGTTAAAAAATTCCAACTGCAGATGCCGCTGGATCAGCCGAAACCTATATTTATCTTGCCTCTCAATAAACTGATAGCTACTCCTCCCCCGCGATCATCCAATCGCACCACCTCTCAGACCTTCATGCACACCATGCCCTTTATCCTAATCCGAGTCTCCTGGAATCCAGGAGCGGGGCGCTGTCTGATGGTCTGAAACCAAGTCCAGCCAGCCCCGAAAATTGATCGCGGGCTGCATGACGAATGAGTTTGGAAGCCGCCCGCCTCGTAAGCGGGCTTTCTTGTTCCAATCTCCATGTCCAAGCCTCAACAACCATCGCCGGCAGCCCTGCTCTGGCAGCTCATGTCCGGCTTCCGCGCGAAATACGCGTGGGCCATCGCCGCATTGTTCGTCTTCACGGCCGTCAACTACCTGACTCCCCTGATCGCCAGTGCTACCATCGATTTCGCGCTCTCCCAAGAGCCGGGCGAAGCGAAACTGACGACCGGCATCATCAGCCTGATGGGTGGCGCGGACTTCGTCCGTGAGCGCCTCTGGTTCCCCGCCCTGCTGATGCTGTTGCTCACCCTCATCGCCGGTGGCTTCAGCTATCTGAAAGGACGTTGGACCGCGGAAGCCTCGGACGGGATCGCCCGGCGCTTGAAAGACGAGCTTTACGATCACCTCCAGCACCTGCCCGCCAGCTACCACGACCGCGTGGAAACCGGCGACCTCATCCAGCGCTGCACCTCCGATGTCGAAACCCTGCGCCTCGCCATTTCCACCCAGGTGGTGGACGTCAGCAACGCCGTGCTCCTGCTCCTCACCGCCCTTCCCATCATGATCCTGCTCGACGGACGCATGACCCTCGCCTCCTTCGTGCTGGTCGGCCCCATTATCCTTTTCGGCTACATCTACATGGGAAAAGTGAAACACCTTTTCACCGAGGTCGCGGAGGCGGAGGGCCAGGTCACGCGGGTGGTGCAGGAAAACCTCACCGGCCTCCGTGTCGTCCGCGCCTTCGCCCGACAGGATTTCGAAATCGCGAAATTCGCCGTGCCCAACCAACAATACCGCGACCGCAACCTGCGCCTCCTCCGGGTGATGAGCTGGTATTGGTCCACCTCGGATCTGATCGTGCTCAGCCAACAGGGCATCGTGCTTTTCACCGGAGCCTATTTCATTTCCCAGGGCACCCTCACCGTCGGCACCCTGTTCGCCTTCATCATGTTTCTCAACATGCTGCTCTGGCCGGTGCGCCAGATGGGCCGCACCCTGACCGATCTCGGGAAATCCGTGGTCGCCCTGACCCGTGTCGGCGAAATCCTCGCCGTGCCGGAGGAAAGCAAACCTGACCGTCCAGCGGCCCCCGAAAACCCGGCCGGAAAAATCGAAGTCACCGACCTCATCTTCGGCCACGGCGAGGCCACCCCGGCGATCAATGGCATCTCCTTCACCGTCGAGCCGGGCGAAACCCTGGCAATCCTCGGCCCATCCGGTTCGGGGAAATCGACCATCATGCATTTGCTACTACGTCTCTACGACTACAGCTCCGGCTCGATCAAATTCGACGGCCATGAGTTGCACGACCTCGACCGCCAATGGGTGCGTTCGCAGTTCAGCGTCGTCATGCAGGAGCCGTTCCTTTTCTCGAAAACCATAGGCGAAAACATCCGCCTCGGCCGATACAGCGCAGCCACCAATGAAATCAACGAAGCCGCCCGCGTCGCAGACATCCACGACACCATCAACAGCTTCCCTTCCGGCTACTCAACCCTCGTCGGCGAACGCGGCGTCACCCTCTCCGGCGGCCAGCGCCAACGCGTCGCCCTGGCGCGTGCCCTCCTGCAAGACACCCCAGTCCTTCTGTTAGACGACGCCCTCAGCGCCGTCGATGCCGAAACCGAATCCACCATCCTCGATGCCCTCCGCAGCCGCCACGGCAGGCGCACCACACTCGTCATCGCCCACCGACTCTCAACCTTGGCCCATGCCGACAAAGTCATCGTGCTCGAAGACGGTCGCATCATCCAGCACGGCACCCACGCCGAACTCGCCGCCCAAGACGGCCTCTACCGCCGCCTCTGGACGATCCAAAATTCCCTAGAAAATGAAATGCTAAACCCATGAGCATCACAATTCCCGACGAAGTCCCTGGACTGCGGCAGCCTGCTGCCGCTCTCCCCAATGCAGCCTGCTGCGAGGGGCACAACCCAAGGTTTCATCGTCCCACACCACACCAATGCCGTCGGGCTGGCAGCAGGCTGCCTCACCCAGAGCTACAGCAGGCTGTAGCAGTTCAGGGCGCTCCGCGCACATCTTCCGCTTCAACAGCACAAAGACATCCCAACCCGAAGCACCACGTCTTCCGCCCCAACGGGGCATCCTATCGTAGCCTGGGGCAGCGCCCCAGACAACCCACCCAACAAATCTAGAGCCCTGTAGGGGCGACGCATCCACCGAACCCATCACCCACCTAACCACCACCCCATGAAAGAAGAACCGCAGGAAGATGTTTTCAGCGACAAGCTCGACCTGAGCCTGTGGATGCGTGTCTTCCGTCACGCCCTTCCCTACAAGCGCCTGCTCATCCCGCTCGCGATTTCCGCCATCGGCATCGCCCTAGTGGACGCCAGCTTCGCCCTCGTCACCCGCTGGGCCGTGGACGACGTCGTCGCAGCCGGAAAAGTCCTAAACCTCTGGCCACACATCACGGTTTACGCCATCCTCACAGTAATACTCTCCGGCGGCGTCCTGGTCTTCATCAACTCAGCCGGCGGACTCTCCAACCACATGAGCCACGACATCCGCGCGGAAAGTTTCAAGCGCCTCCAAGAACTCGAATTCGCCTACTTCGACCACAGACCCACCGGCTGGCTGATCTCGCGGCTGACCTCCGATTGCGACAAGCTCGCCCGCATCATCTCATGGGGCAGCCTCGACCTCCTGTGGGCCCTGTGCCTGGTTTCCGTGATCTCCGTCATCCTCGTCGTGCTGCATCCCGTGCTCGGCCTGCTCATCCTTTCCGTCGTGCCGCCACTCATCTACATCAGCGCCATTTTTCAGAAAAAACTGCTGCTCAGCTCGCGCGACACCCGCAAGTTCAACTCCATGATCACCGCCTCCTTCGCCGAGGCGCTGCAAGGCCTGCGCACCAGCAAGGCGCTCGTCCGGGAAAAGGAAAACCTCGGCGAGTTCCGGGGACTTTCCAATCGAATGTACGACGTCTCCATGCAGAACGCCCTGCAATCCGCCGTCTACATCCCCATCGTCCTCACCCTTGGCAGCCTCGCCGCCGGCATCGCCCTCTGGCGCGGCGGCGCGAATGTCATCGCCGACGAACTGACACTCGGAACCCTGGTCGCCTTCATCTTCTACGCCGGCCAATTCTTCAATCCCATCAACCGCATCGCCCAAGTCCTCGTGCAAATGCAAGGCGCCCAAGCCGCCGGCGAACGCGTCCTCAGCCTGCTCGCCACCGTCCCCGGCATCAGCGATAGCGAGGAAGTCAGGAAACGCCTCGAAACCCAGAACCACCCGCCCGGCACCGCCCCGGACGGCTTCCCCGATGGCGTCGAAAACCTAAAGTTCCACCACGTCGATTTCGCCTACTCGGATGGCACCCCTGTGCTCAAAGATTTCAATCTCAGCGTCGAATCCGGCCAGACCATCGCGCTTGTCGGAGCCAGCGGCGGCGGCAAAAGCACCATCGCCAACCTCGCCGCCCGCTTCTACGAACCCACCGGCGGACAAGTCCTCGTCAACGGCCACGACCTCCGCGACCGCGGCCTCGCCTGGTATCAATCCAATCTCGGCATCGTCCTCCAGGGCCCGCACCTCTTCAGCGGATCGGTCAGGGAAAACATCCGCTACGGCCGACTCGATGCCACCGACGCGGAAATCGAAACCGCCGCCCGCAGCGTGAACGCGGACGCCTTCATCCGCGCCCTCGAAAACGGCTACGAAACCGACGTCGGCGAAGGCGGCAACCGCCTCTCCACCGGCCAGAAGCAGCTCATCTCCTTCGCCCGCGCCCTGCTGGCGAACCCGCGCATCTTCATCATGGACGAGGCCACCTCCTCCATCGATACCGAGACCGAGCAACTCATCCAGCAAGGCCTCAAAGCCATCTTCCACGGACGCATCAGCTTCGTCATCGCCCACCGCCTCTCCACCATCCGCACCGCCGACCGCATCCTAGTCATCGAAAAAGGCCGCATCCTTGAAAGCGGAACCCACGAACAACTCCTCACCGCCAAAGGCCACTACCACGCCCTCTACACCCGCCAATTCCAGCAGGATCGGGAGGCGGGGTTGTTTGATACGGCGAGCACTTCTTGAACCGTCGCAGTGGAGCAATAAAATTGAAACGCACCTTCCGTATACTACAAAGCTCGTGCACATCAGGAATGGAAAGACCGCAGTTATCTTACGCCCCAACGGGGGCAAAATACGATAGCCTGAGGCATCGCCCCAGGACAGCGAAGCCAACGAACAACAAGCCCTGTAGGGGCGGCACAATCACTAAAAGCCATGAAACAAGAAACCACCGGAATCCCCCTTACGAACTCCGCAGCAGCCATGCTGCGGGACTTTCTGGACGATTACAGTTTGTCCCAGACAAGGCTCGCCGCCGATCTCCACATCAGTCCTCAGTTACTCAATGACATCCTCGCCAGCCGTCGACTGCTCACCCCCGAGCATTGCCTGAAACTGGGCCGCTACTTCGGAAACGAACCGGAATATTGGATGCGCCTGCAGAACCACTACCTCTTTCGCAAAACCCAGCGTGAGAAGGCTGAGGAACTCAGTGCGGTCGTCCCGCTCCAGGCCGCAGGTTGAACCCTTCAGAATCGAAGACACCTATTGAAACCAAGCGAAAATGAAAACGAAACCAACCGCCATTCTCCGGAATCCCCTGAAAATCCCAAAGCCACTTTCAAATCCCGCTGCCGCTCTCATCCGAGATACCATTGCCCATCACGGCGTCACCCAAGTCGAGGCCGCGGAAGCGATGAAAATCAGCAAGGCGCAACTCAGCAACGTGATCCGCCAGACAAAAGGCGTAAGTGCCAACCTCGCCCTTCGCGTCCAATTCTGCTTCGGCATCCCGGGGGATCTGCTCACCCGCCTCCAGGCCCAGTTTGACTTCCAAAAAGCCTTTCACGCCAAAAACGAAGATGTCCAAACGGAACTCAGAGCAATCGCCTGACCGGAAATGCAGAAGATTAGAGAAATGTTGCGATGATACTCCTGACCCGAAATAGATGGACATTCACTCCTTACGATCACCCATCGCCATGACACTCGGCCGGAAACTCATGGCCAGTGTCCGTCAGAACACTACAGGGACTTTTCCTTTTTAGATCTAATCCGTCGGAAACCTGGGAAAAAAACGAAAGTTGAATCCGGTTTTCAGATTCTGTCGAACACGTTGATAGTGAAAATACTAAAACACATCATAACCGCCGTATTCGTAACCAAGCCGTGCACCCTACTTTTCCTCATCACGGGGGCTTACGCCACGGGTCCATACGGGCTCGACATTCCCGTGTCCGAGATCGTGGTCGAGGAACCGTCCGGCAGGGATCTCGCTGACGGCAGCGCTACGGTGGATTCCGACACCGAACCCACCGACGAGGGCGTCACCCCCCTCATGATCGCCCAGCAGGCTTACCTCAAGGCTTCCAATACGGGAGCGGGTGACGAGTTCGGCTACTCAGTGGCGGTCTCTGGCGACACCGTCGTCGTCGGGGCGCAGTTCGAAGACAGCAGTTCGACCGGGGTCAACAGCACCCCGGATGACGGCGCCGGTGCTTCCGGGGCAGTCTATGTCTTTGTCCGCAGTGGCACGAGCTGGAGCCAGCAGGCTTACCTCAAGGCTTCCAATACGGGGTCGGAAGACTGGTTCGGCCATTCGGTGACGATCTCCGGCGACACCATCGCCGTCGGGGCGCACTTCGAAGACAGCGGCACGACCGGGGTCAACAGTACCCCGGATGAGGGTGCCAAAAATTCTGGAGCAGCCTATGTCTTTGTCCGCAGTGGCACGAGTTGGAGCCAGCAGGCTTACCTCAAGGCCTCCAATACGGGGGCGGGTGACGAGTTCGGCTACTCGGTGGCGGTCTCCGGCGACACCGTCGTCGTCGGGGCCAATTGGGAAGACAGCAGCACGACCGGGGTCAACAGCACCCCGGATGATGGTGCCAGTGATTCCGGAGCAGCTTATGTCTTTTTCCGCAGCGGCACGAGCTGGAGCCAGCAGGCTTACCTCAAGGCTTCCAATACGGGGACGGAAGACTACTTCGGCTGGTCGGTGGCGGTCTCCGGCGACACCGTCGTCGTTGCGGCGAGTAACGAAGACAGCAGCACGACCGGGGTCAACAGCACCCCGGATGATGGTGCCAGAGATTCCGGAGCAGCCTATGTCTTTGCCCGCAGTGGCACGAGCTGGAGCCAGCAGGCTTACCTCAAGGCTTCCAATGCGGGGTCAAGACACTACTTCGGCTACTCGGTGGCGGTCTCCGGAGACACCGTCGTCGTCGGGGCGAGTGACGAATGCAGCGACACGACCGGGGTCGACAGCACCCCGAATGAGAGCGCCCTTTCGTCGGGAGCAGCCTATGTCTTTGTCCGCAGTGGCACGAGTTGGAGCCAGCAAGCCTACCTCAAGGCTTCCAATACGGGGGCGGGTGACGACTTCGGCTGGACGGTGGCGATCTCCGGCGACACCGTCGTCGTCGGGGCCATGTCTGAAGACAGCGGCACGACCGGGGTCAACAGCACCCCGAATGAGAGCGCCCCTAACTCCGGCGCTGCCTATGTCTTTGACCGCAGTGGCACGAGTTGGAGCCAGCAGGCTTACCTCAAGGCTTCCAATACGAGGCGGAGTGTCTGGTTCGGCTCCTCGGTGGCGGTCTCCGGCGACACCGTCGTCGTCGGAGCCCTGTGGGAAAACAGCGGCACGACCGGGGTCAACAGCACCCCGAATGAGAGCGCCAGTGATTCCGGAGCGACCTATGTCTTCGGCCCCGTTTGAAGCCTTGGGAATTTTTGAGAAACTTAGAAGACATGAAGATTCTTTAAAGGCCCCTTACAAGGAGCAGTAGGTTGTTGGTGGGGTCTTGGTGGGTCAGAAGTATCATTGTAACATTTCGGTGGTATTAGGATTCGCATCGTGAGTTTTCCGTCATTTTCATTGGCATCGTGAGTTGCATTGCAATATTTCAGGAAAGCGCATGATCCTTGTTCCACCTTACTTTCTCCACCCCGATCAATGACTCAAGGCGCGCGACGCGCCTGCTCCTTTTCCAATCACCGACCGATCCCTCGTCATCGAAAAAGGCCGCGGAAGCGATGAAAATCAGCAAGGCGCAACTCAGCGATCTGATCCGCCAGACAAAAGGCGTGAGTGCCAACCTCGCCCTGCGCGTCCAATTCTGCTTCGGCATCCCGGGAGATCTGCTTATCCGCCTCCAAGCCCAGTTCGATTACCAGAAAGCCTTCCACGCGAAAAACGGTGATCTCCAAACAGAAGTCAGAGCAATCGCCTGACCGGAAATACAGAGGATTGGAGAAATGTTGCGATGAAACACCTCGTACCTTTGATGGAGTTTAGTCGGAGTTGGGGGGGGTATTCTGAATGGCACGGGGTCAAGTCTGATTTCGATGAAATATCCTTCGTCCCAACGCGTATCCTGACCGATCCCTACAGCTATGATCCGTAAAACCTCGACCTCCTTGTTCTTGTTCGCTATGGCCCTGATCGCCGTGTCCGGCCTCGCCACCGTTGCCGCCGAAATCCCCTCCAACGTCGCACACCTCGAAGGCGGGGAAGGCAAGCCGCACATCGTCTTCGTCACAGGCGACGAGGAATACCGCTCCGAAGAGACGATGCCCATGCTCGCCCGCATCCTCCACCGCGACCACGGATTTTCCGTCAGCGTCTGCTTCGCCCTCACCGAGGACGTCATCGATCCGAACCGCACCGACAACATCGAAGGTCTCGAAATCCTCGAAAACGCCGACATGATGATCGTCAACACCCGCTTCCGTGATCTGCCGGACGACCAGTTGAAATACATCACCGCTTTTGCGGAGAGCGGCAAGCCGATGGCAGGCTTCCGCACCGCCACCCATGCCTTCCGCTATGGCGGCGGCAATCCCATGGACAAGAAATGGCCGCACAAAGTCTTCGCCCTCCCGTGGATCAGCCACCACGGCGGCAAAAATTCGACTGATGCCACCCCCGTCGCCGAAAACGCCGCCCACCCCGTGCTCCGAGGTGTCGAGCCCTTCCACGCCCGTAGTTGGCTTTACCATTCCGACACCCTGCTTGACAGCGCCACCCCGCTTCTCACCGGTCGCGCCGTCACCGGGGCCGATCCCGGCGGCGAACACTTCCGCGATCCCCACACCGTCGCCTGGGTTCACAACTACGAGGGTGAAAATGGCAAGAGTCGCGTATTCTTCACCACACTCGGCCACCCGACTGACTTCAAGCAGGAGTCGATGCGCAAACTCGCACTCAACGGCACCCTGTGGGCGCTTGGCATGGACGACAGCATCCCTGAATCCGGCAGCAACCCCGAATTCGCTGCCCCGTATGAACCGAACGACGCCGGCTTCGGCGAGAAATTCAAACCCGGCCTCAAACCGGCCGCCATGCTCGCGCCGTAAAGAACGCCGGACTTCCCGCGCAAAGCCTAGTTCGGGTCAGTAATTGGGGTCCTCGCATTTTAACCTTTTCTCTCCTCTCACCGCCAAAACTCTTGGATAAAGGGGCATTTCGGAATGGACCCATTCGGCCGAAGCCTACCAACGAAGCGAACGAAATTTATTCTCGTCCTTTAGTTGCGCATAAATCGTCCGCTGCTCAGGAGTCATCACGGTATTTTCAAGTTCGCGTTCAAAATCCAGAAAGGGTTGGCCCAAGCGGTTTTGAACTGATAAATCCGGGTCGGCGGCTGCAGCGTTTTTTTGCGCCAGCGCCTGCGCCACCGCCTTCTGCTCGGGGTTCAGTTCGATCCTCTCGGCGATCAATTCTTCCAGTTTCATCATCAGTTGCTCGGCGTCCCATGCTATTCGTTGCTTAGGCGGCAGCGACATCAGCACCCCAACTTCTCCGGCGCGAACAAGGGCACGGAACTCATTGCTCAGCGGGTCGGCCTTTGCCTTGGCCCTTCTGAGTGCCGAGAGGTCGCGGTCCTTCGCTCCCTGTTTTAGTTCTTCCTCATACTTCGCCAGTGCCTTGCCGTGCTGCGCCCACCAGCTTTCCATTTGGTTCAGATGCTGCTGCCAGGCCGCCTTCAATGATGCCGATTCCTCGGCACTCAAATCCAGACGTTTCACCATCTGCCCATAACTATCCTGAAAGTCACCTAGCGGCGGTCCATCTTGAATCGCCTCGTTCACTGAAGCGGGGGTCGTGCTTTTCTCGCTCTCCCCTCCGCACCCGAAAAGCACGACCAGAGCACCACCCATCAGTATGAACAATCCGAGAATTTTCCTGCCGTTTATCATCGTTTCCTGCCGTTCGTATGGGATTGGTATCAATGGAGACCGTCTTATTGCAACATTTTCCAGTTCCTGAGACCACCTCAAAGAAGCTCGAAGTAAATGGGGTCCCAGCAAGATAACATTTTTTCCTTTCTTCTTTTCTCCCCCACTCTGCAATCTCGAACGGGGGAATAGCTAGACCGATTCGCTTCCACTACCCCGCCGCTGGTTACCATGTGATGGCTCGCGGTTATGGCGAGATGCTTGATCTGCCGGAGCTGGAGAACTTGCGCACCGGTGATGAGAAGAGGTGTTGTTGGCCGCGCTATTGAGGCAGAGGAAAAATGCCATCCCAAACCGACCTGTCCAAGGCTTTTCAAGCAAGCCTGAATCCGGAAAACAAACCGTGCATAACAAACCATGCAGCAGGCTCAACGGCGCGCGCCCTCGATATCAATCTTCGCATCCTCGAGCGCCGCGTTCATTTCCGCAACGAATTCCGCCACGCTTTTCCCGTCGTAAATCACATCCATCTCCGAGAGCTGGAGCGATCGCTCGGTTTCGTCCTCAATGGGGAATTGGGGTGCCTGGGGCGGAGTGAGGTTCGATGGGTAGCTGAAACCGCCGTCCTTGGTGAGGATGACATCCGGGCGCGCGGTGAATTTCTTGATGTCCGCCTCATAGGTCGCGAAATCCTCCTTGTATTTCTCGATCAGCTTTTCCCTGCCGACCGCTCGGGCATGGGCGTTGTGGATAAGCCTCCTAATCCTATCGGGCTTTCCTCCATCCAGGCCATGCATCAGGTGATAGGCGAGCAGCAGGCTTCCGTGGTATTGGAAGGACTTGTCCTCTGGATTGACTGGCATCGTGGAACCACCCGGCCTCCCCTTGGGCGGCGCGGTTCCGGACCACTCGCTGGCGGTCATGTCAAGCAGCACTGGAAAATCCAACGGCTGCCGAACCTCCGCCTCCTCGCGGACAAGCTGGAGAACACTGCCCGGTCTGAACGACCCCGTGCGCAGCGGAATCTTGCTCATATACTCGGCCACCCCTTCGGTTACCGCGATGGGCAGGCATGGGATCGCGTCTGCCATCAGCATGTGGGTAATCTCGTGAACCACCGTCTCGAGAGAAAACGTATCATCCCGCCGGTATCCGTTGGTTCCTTCCTTCAGCCCCAAGGACTCGACCGGCACCATGAACACTTTCCTCGATCCGATGTAGACACCGCCCGACCACGCGGGCGCACCCGCCGCGACGTAGCCCGCCCGGGTCCTGTATAGCTCCGCCTTGAAAAGGCCGCCTTCCGGACTGGCCATGACACCCCAGGGCGAGGCCTCCATCAGACGGTAGGTGAGTTCGAAAATCCGGCCGACATCCAGCATCACCCGGGAGCCAAGCTCCACCTCGGATTTCAGCTCGAAGTGCTCTGTGACGTAGTATGTCAGACCACCCTTCGACCGCGACTCGTCCACCTTGATCTTCACATCGTCGAGGTTCATCCTTAGCTCGTCCTGCCAACCTCCCCACTTCGGGAGGATGGCGGCACCCGCCTTTCTCGCATACTCAGCATCTGCGGGAGCGAGCCGGTCAAAGGGGATCTCCACAGTCTTCCGGGGATTCACCTCGATCTTCGCCCCATCCGCATACAGCCCGATCAGCGTCCCTTTGAGAGTGCGCCCATCCGTGCTAGTCCACTCCCGCACCTCCTCTGCAACAGAAGCAACGGAAAGAAACAGCAGAACCGCAAAAAACCTCATCAACTCATTGTTCAGCATCAAGCGAATAACTATCAAAGCATCCGGATGTCAGCAAGTCGATTCACCAACCAGCGTTGGAGTCCTGATCTCAGACATCCCTCTTTCTCATCGTTGCGTGTATCATCGCTACCCTCACCCCGGCAAGCATCGCCGCCACCCGCCACCGCAGACCTGCCGCCGCGTAATGCAAAATGGCGGGGTCGCATTTAACTGCTTATGAAAATCCGGCGATTTTCTCCTACTCGACCACCCGTTCGCCAACTGGCTCCTCGCCATCCAAAAACCGGCGGATGCTGTCTATCGTTGTTTCAGCGATGGCGCTGAGCGCTTCTTCAGTGAGAAATGCCTGATGGGATGTGACCAGAACATTGGGGAAGGTCAGCAACCGGGAAAGCACGTCGTCCTGCAACGCCGTTGCCGAGTGGTCTTCGAAAAACACGCCCTCCTCCTCTTCATAAACATCAAGCGCGACTCCACCGAGGTGACCCGACTTCAGCGCGCTGATCACTGCCGCGCTATCCACGAGTTTTCCCCTGCTGGTATTGATCAGATAGGCACCCTTTTTCATTTGTGCGATCGTATCCGCGTTCAGCATGTGGTGGCTTTCCTTCGTCAGCGGCAGATGCAGGCTCACGATGTCTGAAGATGCCAGGAGCTCCGAAACAGGTAGATAGGAAACGCCTTGCTCAAGCGCCCACTCCTCATTTGGGAAAAGATCGTAGGCGATGACCTTACAACCAAAACCACGGAAAATCTGGGCCGTGATCCTACCGATATTTCCCGTCCCGAGAATACCGACGGTTTTACCGTGGAGATCAAAACCAACGAGTCCCCCCAGTGAGAAGTTCAACTCCCGCACCCGGTTGTAGGCGCGATGGATCTTTCGGTTCAGTGTCAGCAACAGTGCGATAGCATGCTCGGCCACAGAATAGGGCGAGTATGCGGGCACCCGGACGACTTTGATGCCGATCCGTTTCGCTGCCTCAACATCGACATTATTGAATCCCGCACACCTCAGAGCTACCAACTTGATTCCCATCTCAGCCAACGCAGCAAGACAGTCTTCGTCGATTTTACCATTCACGAATACACAAACGGCATCAGCACCATCAGCCGAAGCGGCATTCGCGACAGATAGTCGAAAATCGTGATAAACCACGTCAATACCCGCTTTCTCGGACAAGGGTTTGAAAAACAGATGGTCGTATGACTTGGTATCGTAGAAAGCAACCTTCGGTCTCTTGTTTCCTTTTACTTCGCTCATGCGCTCAGACTAGCACACCGCCTGCCTGGTATTCAAACCTTGTGTCCTGTTTTATGAAATCGGTTGCACATCGGGAACGGATGGACCGGTAGCCTGCATGAAAGGCTTCGCCGAGCGTAGCATCAGCGTTCCAAAAACGAAATCCGCCAACGGAAAGACCACATTGAAGTTCTTATGCATATAGCGGTGATGCAAAAGGTGGTGACCGTTGAGCTTGCGGAACCACCAGGGCTTTTCGACCCTCCGGTTCTTGGGCAAATGCATGCACCAATGGATGTATTCGTAGAACCCGTAGTAAGCACCGAAAGCAACCACGCCGCCGACCGCGAATCCCCATTGACCAAGCAGCCACGAAAGCGCCGCAAAAGGCACCACGCCGATCAAGATCAGCACCGGCCCGTTCCACCATGCCATCGGGATGGTCTCCTTATCCTTCTCGTTGACAAGGTGGTATGTTGCGTCCGACTTGAAAACCTGATGGTGAACCACTGCGTGAGCTTGGAATGCATATCTGAAATTCCAAACCGGCCGGTGCATCACAAAACGGTGAAGGGTCCATTCGAAAAAAGAGGCAAACACCACGCCAACCGCGAGGCCAGCGATACACCAAAGTAGAAAATTGATCATTTTATAGGAAGTTACCCGTACAAGCAGTTGTCGCCGTATAGAGCTATCCGCGAGTTAACAAGCCCTGCTTTCAACAAGTTTCCGTTCGCAGAAACGAAACAACTGCAAGTTGTCGCATGGATTGTTGGTAATTTATGAAGAAATAGCGGAACTTTCTCCGTAATGTGGTGTTAGTTGCCCACGTCCATGTTCCAATTTCGATACTTTCTCGCTCTATTTTCACTGATCGCCAACCCGATCAGTTCTGCCTCTGCGAAAACCCTCACCGAAGCACAAGCACGCGCGGCAGCCTCTCGGATCGATTCTCTTCTCGAAGCTGATCTCAAGATAGAAAGCATCAAACCCAATGCTCGCATCGACGACGGCACGTTCGTTCGACGCGCCTACCTAGGAATCATAGGGCGGATTCCTACCGAGACTGAAGCGATGTCATTCTTTGACAATTCCTCGCAGACCAAGCGTGCGGACTTAATCGATTCACTCACAGCCTCGCCTGGATTCGATAGCCACCTTTTCAACTGGACCGCCGACCTACTCCGTGTGCAAACGGCTCAAGAACAATTTGGACTCGGTTGGCATGTCTGGCTACGCCAGTCGCTCGCCGAAAACAAACCATGGGACGAACTGGTCAGTGAAATGCTTTCAGCCACCGGCCACACCTCGGAAAATCCTGCCGTGGGCTATTACCTGCGGGATCGGAACATGCAGTTGGATAATTTCAGCAACTCAATGCAGGTCTTTCTCGGACGTCAGATCGGTTGTGCCCAATGCCACGACCACCCCTTCGACGACTGGTCACAACTTGAGTATTATCAGATGGCTGCATTCGGAGGTGGTTTCCAGTACCGCAGTAACGAAGCCCTAAAAACCGCAAACAGGGTCAGCATGGATTTTTTCCCCAAGGATCGAAAGAAGGGCAAAAACAACAGAGACAATATCAGGAAAGAGCAAAGAAGGAGGAAGAATAATAATCGCCAGACGTTCAAAATGCTCAGGCCATTGTTCAAGGATTTTAATAAAAACGAAATCGTAGACAATCCGGATCAGTTTCTCCGCCTCCCTGAAGACTACCAATACAGTGATGGTAAGCCGAATGCGGCGGTTGAACCCGAGACGCTTTTCGGTGAAAAGATTAAAAATATACCCGCCGAAAATCGCCGCGAAGCGTTCGCTCAATGGATTACCTCCCCGGAAAACCCGTACTTCACCAAAGTCATCGCCAACCGCCTATGGGCCCGCACTTTCGGACACGGCCTGGTAGATCCTGTCGATGACTGGACCGAGGACAGCAAGGCCGCTCATCCTGAAGTCCTCGCTTTTCTGGAAACAACCATGAAGGCGGTTGACTACGACCTTCGGCAGTTCTGCCGTGTCCTGTTCCTTACGAACCTTTTCCAGCTCGAGTGTGATATCACCGAGCCCCAACCCGGAACCGCTCACCTGATCCGCGGTCCTGCTCTCCAACGGATGACTGCGGAACAACTCTACGATTCCATGATCGTTCTAACCAAAGGAGAGATCGATGACTCGCCCCGCGCCGCAAACTTGCAAAAATGGGAAAGCTACACGACAGCCGTCAAGAATCTGGTCAATACCGATTCCAAAACGCTAATTGCCAAGGCTCAATCCGCCTCAAAAGCAGAGGCAAAATTCAGGAAAAGCCAGAGTACACTCCGAACCCTACAGAGCGCAATCAAGGAAGCGAAAACTCCAGAAGAGCGCGAAGAGATCTACCAGACCATTACCAAAGAGCGTGAGACCATGAATTTTTTCCGCACACAGAGCGACCCTCTCAGCGCACCTGGAATGGGAATGCAGATGATGATGAACCAACAACTTCATCCGAACAGTCAAGAGAAGTCCGTGCTGAGGGCATCTGAAATGCCCGCACCTTTCAAACCCGGCACCCTCGTCCGTGAATTCGGTGGCTCTGACCGCGCATCACCTTCCTCTGGCGAGACGATCCCTACCGTCCCGCAAGCCCTCGCTCTTCTGAACGATCCTAAAATCGATATCATCGGCAACAAAAAGCACTCCAACTTCGCAAAACGCCTCTTCGATCTTGAAAGTCCGGGGGAACGCCTGGACCTCGTTTTCCTTCGCCTTTACTCCCGCCCGCCTGGCGAGGAGGATAGAAACAACTTCGAATCTCTTGCCAGAGACGAGACCACCCTGCGGGATCTCACCCGTGCGATGCTCACATCGAACCGCTTCATCTTTATCCAATAGAAGCTCAAACTCTTTGCTATGAATCCAAACCAACTTAACGAAGTTTCCCGCCGGGACTTCCTTTCAAAAACAGCCCGCACATGCTTCGGACTCACGATTGCAGGTTCCGCCGCAGAGCTGTTCAGTCCCCGCGCACTCGCAGCTGACCCGGCAATTGTAAAAGCCGGTGGTGCCAAGGCCAAACATGTCATCTACCTCTACATGTCCGGTGGCATGACACACATCGACACCTTCGACCCAAAACCTGATGCCCCCGATGAGTTCAGAGGACCTACCAAATCAATCAATACCAACGTCGATGGTATTCAGCTCGGTCATTGTCTTCCCATGCTTGCCAAACATATGGACAAAGTAGCCTTGGTTCGCTCGCTCAGCACCACCCAAGGTGCCCACGAGCAAGGCAAGTATCTGATGCATACCGGATACGCTCAGCGTGGCAGTATTTCCCATCCTTCGTCAGGCGCTTGGGTGTCGAAGCTCGCAGGTAAAACGAATGAAAACATCCCCTCGTTCGTCCTCGTTGGTGGTAGCAATAATCACCCCGGAGGCGGTTTCTTCGAGCCACAGTATTCACCGCTTCCCGTCGGTGATCCGGAGAAAGGACTGCGCAACATCACGATGCGCCGGGATATCAACGAAAAATCTTTCCTGCGCCAACTCTCTTTGAGGGATCAACTGGATCACGACTTCGATAGAAAATTCCACAAAGGCCAGCGCTCTGTGCGAGCCTACAACGAAGTCTACAGTGCGGCTGTCAAAATGATGCAAAGCGAGGACCTTGAAGCATTCGATCTCTCACGTGAAACCGAAGACTCCCGCGCGGCCTACGGCTCCGACAGCTTTGGCCAAGGAGTCCTCCTCGCCCGCCGTCTCGTGGAACGCGGCGTCCGCTTCGTGGAAGTCGAGTATGGTGGCTTCGATTGGCATGATTCCAACTTCGAACAGATGGAGGATAAAATCCCCGTTCTTGATCAGGCCCTGTCCACTCTCTTGACGGACCTTTCCTCAAAAGGTCTTCTGGAATCGACCCTTGTCGTCGTCGCCACCGAGTTCGGGCGATCACCGAAAATCGTCGCTGATCGAGCCGGTAGGAACCACTTTCCTAAAGCGTTCTCCTGTCTGATGGCAGGCGGCGGAATCAAAGGCGGACAAGCATACGGAGCGACCGATGAAACCGCATCAAACGTCATAGAGAACAAAGTCGGTGCCGCCGACTTCAATGCGTCTATAGCATTCTCGCTCGGCCTTCCTTACGACCTGCCCTTGATGTCACCCTCCAAACGCCCCTTCAAAATGGGAGGCAAAGAAGGAAAGCCGATCACGAAGCTTTTCACCTGATCATAACATGATCATCAGCCACGGCACGACCAACGCGATACCAACCGCGACCACCAAGCCCGGAATCAGAAAATCCCGCGAGCCAAGCCTTCCGCTACCGTAGGCAATTGCGTTCGGCGGAGTCGAGATGGGCAGCGCCATCGCAGCCGAACAGCTCAACGCCACCGCAACCACGACCAAGGTCTGCGATTCAGGTCCGACAAAACTTGATGCCAGCGGTATAAGCAGTGCTGCGGCTGCGGTATTGCTCATCAAATTCGAAAGCACGAGGCCCAGCACGGCGAACACGAAGGCGACTCCGAAAGCTCCCAGGCCGGAGGGAACTTTGCTCGCAATCCAGTCAGCCAGACCAGTGACCTCAACACCCACGCCCAGTGACAGCCCTCCCGCCAAAAGCAGTAAAACGTCCCAAGGCAACTCGCACATATCCTTCGATTCGATCACCCCGAACACGGCTAGACAGACGATGGGAATGAACGAAACCACTGAAGACGGGATACCCGTAAATGACTCGGTCACCCAAAGAAGCACGGTCACAGCGAAGACCAGCATCACCAAGTATCTCTGACGCCGCTGCTTTGATCCCTCCGAGACCTGGGTATCGATTTCAACAGCTCCCAATTCCGTCCCCCGCAAATAGATCCACCAGAGAACTCCGTAGACAACGCCCGCAAGAATCACGGCAGGAGGCACAGCGAACATCATCCACTTCACAAAATCGATTTTCCCGGAAAGTTCGCCTGCCGCGATCGCATTGGGTGGTGTCCCGATGATCGTCCCCATACCGCCTAGGTTCGCACCAACAGCGACGGCCAGCACAAGCCCCTTGCCCATCCCGCTGCCCACGGGGATTTTGCGAAGAATGGGAGCGGTCACCGCGATCATCATGGCCGCCGTAGCAGTGTTCGACATGAACATGCTGAACACAAACGTGATCCCCATAACGCTTGCCATCAGTTTCGCGGGACTTGTCGCAAAGCGGCCAAGCACCCCGCCGGCCAGCCACTTGTCCAAATCAGTTTTCGAACACGCATGCGCCAGCACGAAACCACCGAGGAAAAGCCACATCACAGGAGAGGACCACGGCTTGACGAAGGCCGTCCACGCCTGGGTGTCGCCCTTCGCCGCCCAGACTCCGCCGGGGTTTCCCAGGATCGCGATCTGCAGACCGATTACCAGCAAAGCCACCGCGAAGGCGGGCATCGCCTCGGTCACCCAAAGCGATGCGGCGAAGACCATAATTCCAAGCGCCGCCCTTCCACCATTGCCAAGGTCAGAATAAACATCGAACCCGACCAACCCCGGGCCATAAACCATTGCCAACGCCAGCAGCGCGCATAGTGCGGTCTTCCATATCGACACCCACTCATTCCTTTCGAAGGAGCCGAGCAACCTCTGAGCCTCTGCCCTTGTATCAGCGAACATGCGCGTAGTATGCCGACTAATTGGCTTGCCGACAAGCAGACGTCTTCAGGATATTCTGAGAAACTTGAATTTCTAACCCATCTCCGTGAATGAAACTCCGAGACCGTGCTCAAAATGTGCGATTTTCTTCCGCTCTCTCGGATCGATGAGAGCGATTGACGTCCCCTTCTTTCCTGCCCGCGCGGTTCGGCCACTACGATGAGTGTAGTATTCCAACTGCTCGGGAAGCTGGTAATGGATCACGAATGACAACCCTTCGACATCAATCCCCCGTGCCGCGACATCCGTCGCAATCAGAATTCGGGTCCGCTTGTTCTTGAAGCCACGCATCGCTTTGTCGCGTTCACGCTGGGACAAATCTCCCTGGATGACATCCACAGGGAAGCCGAATTTCTCCAACTGTCGGCCCAGTGCCACAGCACCCGCCTTGGTCCGAACGAAGATCAGTCCCCTTTCCTCCCCTCGCCTTGCAAGAAAACCGGAAAGGAACTCGTTCTTTTCGTCCTTTGCGCAGACCACGTAGCGGTGATCGATGTTCTGATTGACCACATGGGCCTTGTCGATCTTCACAGTTTCCGGCTGACCGGGCATCGCGCCCTTGATGAGACTTTGGATAGACTCTGGGAAAGTCGCTGAAAACAACCAGGTGCTACGCCGCCCACGTGACAGGCCCGCGATCGTCATCAGGTCTTTTTTGAAACCCATACTCAGCATCTCATCAGCTTCATCGAGCACCAGATGTTTCACATGTACCAACGTCAGCGCTTTCTTCTTGATCAAATCAAGCAAACGCCCTGGCGTCGCAACCACGATATGAGTCGGACGCCTGAGATTGGAAACCTGCTTGTCCATGGGTTCTCCACCCGCCAGCACTTCGATGAAGATTTTAGCCGAAGCATACTTCGTATAGCGGAATAACTGCTTCCCCACCTGCTTCGCAAGTTCACGCGTCGGGGCAACCACCAAGCCTTGGATCTCTCCCACCTTTGGATCGACCTTCATCAGCAACGGCAATCCGAAGGCCGCTGTTTTCCCCGTACCGGTCTGTGCCTGCGCGCAAAAATCCCCATCGTTTTTTACCAAAAAAGGTATCGCCTTCGCCTGCACTTCGGTGGGCGTAATGATACCAAGTTCCTCAACTCCCTTTACCAAATCCGCCGGTATTCCCAATTCTCTGAATGCACTCAAAATTATCTTGTTTTTATGAACCCCGCCACCCTGCCGTCACTCTCCGGAAAAGACGAGCGATATCGATTGGTCATTACAGGCATTCGCCCTACGTGAAACTCTCTCGTTTCCTTACTGGAAAGATTTCAATTCCCGATCCAGTATCCACATGGAATGGATGATTACGACCGCCGCGAGTTTCTCAGCCTAAGCCTTCCCGGCTTTCTTGGAGTTATTACCGCCCTACCCTCCCTTTGCGCCCTGGCAACTCGCGCGAACGCCTGCGAAGGCCGCATTTCGAAAGACGGTGAAGTGCATTGGGAAGCATTTCTCGAAGCTGTCTCCAAAGAGGCTGAAAAACAACACCTCGACAACTGGAACCAGGATTCTTACGTGCAATCCGTCGCCTCTCTGGCAAGCCGACTGCACCTCGGCGATCCAGCCATGGCAATGGCCATGGAAGAACTCAAAATCCGGCTCAAAAACGGCCGGGTTGATTTTAAATATCTGGAGGAACGCGTCGATTTCTCCCTCTGCCTCCTGCAGTTCGATGAAGGCGAGACAATCCGCCCACATGACCACCCGGAAATGACCGGAATGATTCTCTGCGGCTCCGGTGAGATCGAAACCTCGAATTACGACCCCGTCGAAATACCCGGCCAAGACCCTACCACAGGCCATGTATTCTTGAAGCACGCGGGATCCGAGGTTCTTCAAAAGAACAATATTTCCACGCTGACAGCAAAAGCCCGCAACATCCATACCCTCAAAGCTCGCAAGCCCACCCAGTTGGTGGACATCTTCACTCCGCCTTACAACAAGGAACGCTCGGAGAAGAGCAACTGGTTCGAACTCTCGCCCGATCCACTGCCGGGGCATAAAGATCTATTCGAAGCCCGGATCGAGGGCTGAGACCGGGAGGAGAATGCCAAGTGACCCCAAGTTTGCGGAACTTGGATAAATGGTTGAGAAGACCGCAAAAGAACTTAAAGCTGCTGGAAATCTCTTATGCGGCTATTTCTAGTTTGTTTATCCCTGATCCTCCTCTGCCATTGCGGTGCCCCTCAGCCTCCGTCATGTCGCTTTCTGCCAATTGGCTCACGCGCCCCGGTTGCTGGTGTTCTTGAAACCGCAAAGAACGACTGGATCATTCTTTCCGATTCCAAGCAGAAGGCACAATGGCCTGCAGCCACGAAGTCATACAACCAGGCAGTATCGATACTTTTCGACAAACTGCGCTGTGGACCAGGCGATTGGTCGACCCGCGCGCAAGCCTTTGGAACGGCAATCTCCAAACCAAGTCCGACCAACGAATCTCCTCAGGATTTCAATGCGCTCTTCCCCGCTTCAGAAGTAAAAATCCACAACGAAGACAGCCACAAGCGAACCACAGGTCTTGGCATTCCAGCGGTCGGCTGGACCTCAACCTCACCAGTCGGACAGCCACGCCCACAATTCTACCCGCCCACCGGTCAACCAAGAAATGTCACGGCAGTCCTGGATTTCAGCACTGAAACTCCGCAATGGCATTTTCCAAAACGCTGGATCAAAGACAACTTCAAGATTGCCGGGACCAAACATCATCTGGCAGCTGACTGGACGGCACCCATCGATTTCTACTGGTACATGAGCGACCTCGATGACCTGCGTATCCAGAATGTGCTCATCCCGGAACGTTTCACCCACGAGACCGGGATCTTTTTCCTCGAACCTTACGACCCTGAAAAAATTCCAGTCGTGATGGTGCACGGCTTGGTCTCCAGTCCGGACGCATACAGGGATGTCATCAACGAACTCTCGCCAGAGCCCTGGTTTCGCGAGAACTACCAGATCTGGCTCTACAACTATCCTACCGGGACACCATGGCTCTACAGCGCCATGAAATTCCGCCAGAACATGAAACAGGCTATCGCCTACGCACGGTCAAAAGGATCCGCTGCGAACCTCGATCAAATGGTGATTCTTTCCCACTCGATGGGCGGACTCCTCACACGGGCAGCTATCACCGACCCCAGCCTGAAACTCTACAACGCCCACTACAACACTCCATTCGAGCAACTCAGCGTGAAACCGGGAACACGCGATCTATTGGAAGAGGGCCTGCTTTACGATCCACTCAAAGCACCCGCCCGGGTCGTTTTCATGGCAGTCCCCCATCAGGGCAGTCCGATGGCGACTTTCCGTGGCACCGGACTCCTCTCCAGGCTGATCAAACTTCCCAAATCTCTGACCGTGGGACTTCTGGATGCGACCCTTCACAGCCTCCAGGATAACATCAAAGGCGAAGTGGCACTCAGCGAAGTCCGCCCCCCAACATCCATAAGTAGCCTGTCACCGATTTCTCCGGGCATGAAAGGCCTCAAGCAAATGCCTCTTCCGAATGATATTACTTTCCACTCGATCATCGGCGACAAAGGTGATGGTGACACACCCGATAGCAGCGATGGAGTTGTCCCCTACTGGTCTTCCCATATCGAACCGGTCGCTACCGAATTGATCATCCCCTCCAATCACGGTGTCCCAAATCATCCCGCCGCAACAGCAGAAGTCAGCCGCATCCTGCAATTGCACCTTGAAGAGTAGAAATCACCATGCTCAGATCCCAGAAGCCATGATCACCAACGTCCTCGGAAATAAACTAAAATCCTGCTGCAACGATCCCGCAACGGGATTCTACCGCGACGGGTTCTGCCGCACCGGACCGGGTGATGTCGGCCTGCACACCGTCTGCGCCAAGGTAACCACCGAATTTCTGGAATTCTCAAAGAGCCGGGGAAACGATCTCTCCACTGCACGCCCGGAGTTCGATTTTCCAGGCCTCACTGACGGCGACACTTGGTGCCTTTGCGTGGAACGCTGGGTCGAAGCCTTCAACGCCGGAAAAGCACCTAAAGTGAATCTCGAAGCTTCACATCTCTCTGTTCTGGAATACGTGGACCTCGAGACGCTCAAGGCCAATTCGATTTGAGACACAATGACATACAGTAGCCCCTTGGCCTGCGATGACCGCCATCGCCTTGGTATCTTTTACCCCGTTGATGGATCTATTTATCCAATTTGCATCGGTTTCGAAATCTGATACGCTGCGAACTTAAGGCGGAATAAAACAAACAACCGAAACATATGCCAAACTCAATAATACAAGATAGAAAAATAAAGGAGCTCGTGAGCCGGGTCGGCGACGATGTCTCTCAACTACGGAGCGACATTTCATCTCTCATCAACCATACAGGTCGCCACTCCATCCCGGAGAGCGCGAGAGATTTGCGTGATTCCGCAAGAAATCGCTTCCATGCGGGGGGAGAGTTCGCAGCGTCCCAATTCCGGAATATGCGCTCGCATCCTGCGCAATCTTCCGCGGGGATTCTCGGCGGTCTCCTTCTCCTCGGCGCCGTCGGCGCTGGAATCTACTACCTTTGCAAGAGCGATTGTTGCGGTTCTGCCGAAGAGGAAGAACAGGAAGAAATCTAGTCCGATCTTCTGCGAAGTTTAAAATTTGAATTTGAAATTATTTATCTAACATCTCCGCGTGGTCGAGAAAAGTGACTTACGTGCGGTTCTTCAATACATTCCCCAATTCAGGGGGAAAATTTTTTGCGTCCTGATCGAAGCCGGCCTGCTCCCGGAACCGGCCGTCGCAGAGACGCTTCTTGATCTGGCCGTCCTTGAGGATCTCGGGGTTAAGCTGGTTCTTGGCGTACTCGGTGGTGATCTTAAAGATCTATACGATTGGACGCTCGAGTGCGAAATCATGGCCGCCCGCGTCAAACATCCGATTTCAGACGAAAAAGCGGTAAAGGAGGTTCTGGATATTCTCAACCGCGGCCAATCTGCGATCATTGACGCCTCTGGAATCGGCCCACTTGATTCCGTAGTTGTTGACTTCGCGAAACGTATCGGCGTCACCAAACTCATTGCGCTCCTGCAGGAAAGCATCCTTGTCAACGGCCTACCCGCCCACGCAATCCGCGCGGCTGACGTCCCATCAGTCCTCGAAACCGAAAAAGTCGATGGCTGCGAACTTCTCTCCGACGCCGCTGCGGCTTGCCACAGCGGCATACCCCGCGTCCATGTTCTCAACGGCCGCCAACAAGGAGTTCTCGTCGACGAACTTTTCTCCAACGAGGGCGTCGGCACCATGGTCCACGCCGACAGCTACCGAGTCATCCGCGAACTCCGCGAAGACGACATCCCGGAACTCCTCGGAATGATCGGACGCGTCGTCCGCCGCACCAAACTCGTCGCCCGCACCTACGAGGACATCAATGCCAAAATCGAAGACTACCGGGTCATGACGATCGATGACAACGTCGTCGGATGCGTCGCACTTCACGAATATACTTCGGAGAAATGCGCTGAAGTTGCCTGCCTTTACGTCAAGCAGTCCCACGAAGGCCGTGGCTACGGTTTCGAATTGGTCGGGCATGCCGAACAACTCGCTAAACAGAATGGTATTCTCCGCGTCTTCGCGCTGACCAACCGCGCCGCAGACTTCTTCAAACGCGCTGGCTTCAACCAGACCGATCTCGACGTCCTACCCGCAATGCGCCGCGAGCAATTCATCACCAGCGGCCGCGACTCACTCGTGTTTGGAAAAATTCTCTAACAAGAATTTCATTGCTGCATCGTCACTACAATGAAGGATAGATCGACATGAAACTCAAATTCTGTGGCGCAGCAGGCACCACCACCGGCTCCCAGCACCTTCTTGAAGTCAACGGCAAGCGCATCCTCCTTGACTGCGGACTTTACCAGGGACGCCGCAAAGACGCTTACGAAATCAATTGCTGCTTCCCATATTATGATCCCAAGTCCGTGGACATGGTGATTCTTTCCCATGCTCATATCGACCACAGCGGCAACCTTCCCAATCTCTCCAGCAAAGGCTTCTCCGGCACAATTTACTCAACCCACGCCACCCGTGATCTCTGCCAGATCATGCTCCGGGATTCCGCCAGGATCCAGGAAGGCGACATCCGTTGGCTCAACAAGCACCGCAAACGCAAAGGACAGGAAGAAGTCGAACCGCTCTACACCGAGCAGGATGCCGAGAAGTGCCTCCGCCAATTCGTCACTCTCGGCTACGGCAGACCAATCCCCATAGCAGACGGGGTCGAACTCACCTTCGTCGATGCCGGCCACATCCTCGGCTCCGCACAGGTCATCCTCGACATAAAGGACAAAGCGGACGGGAAGAAGAAGCGTTTCCTGTTCTCCGGCGATGTCGGCCGCGGCCACAACGAGGTCCTGCGTGACCCCGTCGAGGTGAAAGACGTCGATTTTGTCCTCATGGAAAGCACCTACGGCGGTCGCGAGCACGAACTCCCCCCCGGCTTCGACGAACAGTTCGGCGGGGTCATAAAGGAAGCTTTGAAACGCGGGGGAAAAATCCTCATACCAGCTTTCGCGGTAGAGCGAACTCAAAAACTACTCTACGTCCTCAACGAACTCTTCGTCGCCAAGGAACTGCCACCCATCCCCGTTTTCGTCGACAGCCCTCTCGCCGTCAGCGCGACAGAAATCTACCGGCTCCATCCGGACGCCTTCAACGAGGAAGTCTACGACGCCTTATTCGAACGACAGAACCCCTTCGGCTTCGAAGATCTCACGCTCGTCCGCTCCGTCAAGGGCTCCAAAGCACTCAACGATATCGAAGGCATGGCGATCATCATCTCCGCCTCCGGCATGTGCGAGGCCGGCCGTATTCTCCACCACCTCCGCAACAATATCGAAGACCCGAAAACCACAGTTCTCTTCGTCGGCTATTGTGCGGAAGGAACCCTTGGTCGTAAAATCCGCGACGGTGCCAAAGACGTGAATATCCTCGGCGACACCTTCCATGTGAAGGCACACGTAGAGATCGTCGATTCCTTCTCCGGCCACGCTGATCACTCCGAACTTCTCGATTACTTCAACCGCATCGGCGGCAATAAAACCAATACCTGGCTGGTCCACGGAGAACCCGATTCCTCTCACGCCCTGCGAAAAGCACTCACGGAAACCGGCAAAGACATCGCCGTCGCCGAACTCGGAACAGAAGTGGAGTTCTGAATCAAGCGGCTCTCATCCAACGACTCTTCCTTGGAGTTTAGGATTTAGAGTTTAAAGTTTTCCCAACATGCGCCTCGCAGTCCTCAACATCGTCGGCCTATCGAAATCCCTGCTCGGGGAAAACGCCCCCGGTATCACAGCCTTCGCGGAAAAGCATGGCTTACAAACCTACGCCCCCGCCTTTCCCGCCCTCACCACCACCGCCCAGTCATCAATCCTCACCGGCACCCCGCCTGATCAGCACGGCATTGTAGCCAACGGCTGGTATGACCGCGAGACCGCCGAAGTCCGATTCTGGAAACAGTCCAATCATATCGTCCACGGCGAAAAGATCTGGGACACCCTGCGCCGTGAGCTGGCTGAAACCGTTCCCGACTTTACCTGCGCAAAGCTTTTCTGGTGGTATAACATGCACTCCACCGCGGATTTCACCATCACCCCCCGCCCCCTCTATCCGGCGGATGGATCGAAACACTTCGACATCCACACCCAGCCCATGGGCATGCGCGACGAACTCAAAGCCGATCTCGGCCCATTCCCCTTTCCCGCCTTCTGGGGCCCGGCCGCCGGGATTGCATCCTCGGAATGGATCGCCGCCTCCGCGAAATGGGTCGAGAAAAAACACTCCCCCACCCTCTCCCTCGTTTACCTCCCCCATCTCGATTACTGCCTCCAGAAGGACGGTCCGGATGCGGTAAATATCCCGAACGAAGTCCGCTCCATCGACCGTGTCGCTACAGATCTAATATCCTACTACGAATCTCGTAATATCCGAGTCCTCCTTCTTTCCGAATACGGAATCTCTCCGGTTGATCAACCCGTCCACCTCAACCGCCTCTTCCGCGAAAAAGGCTGGCTATCGATCAAGCACGAACTCGGTCGTGAAACCCTCGACTACGGTGGCTGCAAAGTCTTCGCCGTAGCCGACCACCAGATCGCCCACGTCTATTGCAACGACGACTCACTCATCGCTGAGGTTCGCGAGCTTCTGAAAAACACACCCGGCATTGACGAAGTCCGCCCCCGCAACCACGACCGCGCCGGCGACCTGGTCGCTATCGCAAAACCCAACGCATGGTTCACCTACTATTTCTGGGAAAACGACAACCTCGCGCCCGACTTCGCCCGCACCATTGATATCCACCGCAAACCCGGATACGATCCCTGCGAACTCTTCATCGATCCCACCATCCGTTTCCCAAAACTCAAGATCGCCAAGTTCCTCCTGAAAAAGAAACTCGGCATTCGCGGCCTGCTGGATGTGATTCCCCTCGATCCCAACCTTGTAAAAGGCTCCCACGGGAGGGATCAGGTTCCAGAAGAAGAAAGGCCGGTTCTCATCGGCTCAACACTCGGCGTGAATGATGCCGAGGGTGTGCATGCCGCTATCTTGGAATGCTTCCGAAAAGAGTGATGCGGTAAAGAACAAGGAGTGGCTGCATTCTGCTTCCACAATTGCAACTCCTCCTAATGTCCAGCGCGGTAAGTCCGTTGCAGAAAGGCGCGAGAGATTTTTTCCAAATCCAAGGCGCGAGGAGGGCGCGAATCGAGATTCGCAACTGACGAGCAACGAAGGATTTGGGAAAAAAATCCGCGCCCCATCGGTTTCCCGTGAAACTGCATTTCCCCTCAAAACAGTCAAACTTCTCTTTCTGTGACGAACTTGCCGCGCTGGACACTAGGTGCCGCTCACAGCTTCGTCCAAGCACCGTTGTTCTCCGAAGACTTCACAGCCGCCTCGATAAAGGCCATACCGTCGACACCGTCCTGCACAGTCGGGAAATCGTATGCTTCGTTGCCCTTGAAGTTTCCCTCGATTGCATCGCTAATCGCCTCACTTGCCGCCAGATAGACGTTGGCGAAGGCTTCGATGAACGCTTCCGGATGCCCGAAGGGAAGGCGGGTGTATTTCGAGGCTGCCTCGCCGTTGTAACTGTTACCCCGACGCCAGATCTCGCGTGGCTTGTCAGCGAATTTCACGGTCAGCTCGTTCGGATGCTCCTGGTGCCATTCAATCGAAGCCTTGGTTCCGTAGATACGGATGTTGAGATTATTTTCGTCTCCAGTGGAAATCTGGGAGGCGTAAAGCACACCGCGCGCGCCACCTTCATAGCGGCAGAGCATCGATCCATCATCATCGAGCTCACGACCCGGAATAAATGTATTCAAATCGGCCGCAACTGATTCGAGACGAAGGCCGGAGATGTATTGGGCGAGGTTTTCGGCGTGGGTGCCGATATCTCCCATACAATTCGAAATCCCCGAGATACTCGGATCCATGCGCCAGTTGGAAATTTTTCCACCTTCGGATGCAGCCTCATCGTAAGCCGAGATTGCGTAGCCCTGCGGATATTCAGCGACGATTTTCAGGATCTTGCCCAGCTTGCCCTCAGTAACCATGGCCTTGGCTTCTTTGACCATGGGATAGCCGGTGTAGTTGTGAGTCAGAGCGAAAACCAAACCGCTTTTCTCGACTATTTCCTGAAGCTCGACGCCCTGCGCCTTGGAGAGAGCGAGAGGCTTTTCGCAGATCACGTGGATACCGCTTTCCAGAAACTTCTTGGCGACTTTGAAATGCAGGTCGTTGCGGGCGACAATGCTGACGAAGTCGATCCGGTCACCCTCGGGAAGAGCGGATTCCTTATCCGCCATTTCCTCAAAAGTGCCGTAGACGCGGTCGGGAGAGAGGAAAAAGTCCTCACCGGAGAGCCGGGATTTCTCGGGATCCGAGGAGAAACAACCCGCCACCAACTCGATCTTGCCGTCGAGATTTGCCGCCATGCGGTGGACCGAGCCGATAAATGCCCCGCGTCCTCCGCCTACCATTCCCATCCTGAGTTTTCTTTTCATGATCTTTTTCGAAATTTGATTACCTGCCCGAAGGCATTGGCATTCAATCAAACCTCCCCACCCCTGCAACCCTATTTCCGGGTATAACTGATAGTTGTGGGTAAAAGCTGTGAGATCTGCAACCGTGGGGACCGCACGCGCCGTCGCGTGCGGTTTTCGGTGCCGTCGACGAGCCTGCCCTGGAACGTGCCGTCCTCATCGACGATGAGGACGTTGCCGTCGAGACCTATCACGCCGTTCACGGCCTCCTTCTGCTGTTTGCCTTTCCGCGTGTAATCCTTGAAGCCGGCGAGGCCCTGGCCGTCAGACTTGTCGAGTTGAATTGCCCGGCTTGGTAAATACGAAAACAAAAGCCCGTCGATCTCAATGCTCGCTGCAACACCTGGCGATATCACTGTGTTTCCGCTGAGCGAATTGTAACATGGTGGATGAAATCCACCTCCGGTTAGCAGATGCTTCGAATGAGTTGCGGGGTCGGAAGATATCCTCTAGACATCCATCCGGATGTTGAAAGAAAAGCTGGAACTGCCGGAGCATTTTGAAATCGAACGTGAGCTGCGCGAGCAACTCGGCGGCAGACCGGGGCATCAGCGCTGCGTGGTCGGTGTCGAGGAACTTCTGCTGATTCTTCACGAAGTCCCTTTGGCTGGCGTTCCGGAACGGGATGCAGTCTTTTTCTGGCGAAGAAGAGACGGACGATGGCTGCAGCCGGGTGGGCCGGGGTCGGACGAACTGGATGCGCTTCTAAGTCGCTACGCCAAGGCTATCGACAAGAATGAGGAGCAATTGGAAACCACTGAGTCCACCGAGATGGTTTTCGGGATTCTTCGCCATGCGGGTCCCTTGGCACGAAGCACGAGGAACCTCGTACAAGCTCTCGAGCAAGCGCTGGCCCAAGAACCGGAGGACAGGGAAATCAGGGATTTCAGGGATCGTGCGCGCGAGTTGGAACGGGCTTCGGAGTTATTGCAGAGCGATGCGCGGGAGACTCTGATTTACTGGCAGGCGGAGGCTTCCGAAGAACACGCCAAGGCATCCGACCGACTGGGAAAAATTCTTTTCAAACTCAACCTGGTGACGGGGTTTTTCCTTCCTCTGGTCGCGTTGGGTGGGCTGTTCGGAATGAATGTGGCTTTACCTGACTTCGTAAGAGGAATGTTTTGGTGGATCTTTTGCGGAGGATTGATCGTCGGCGGATTGCTGCTGTGGTATGTCGCTCGCGAGCGCGAATAATCGCACTCACAAATAGTGACAGGCCACAAGCCGCAGCCCTTTTCATAAAATCAATCCTTCCTGACTTCCTTCTGAAACTTTTTGAAAAGCCCTTTGAGTTCTTCCAAGTCAGCCTTTCCGACGAATGCTCCCAGACGATCAAACGACGTGCCGTTCAGAAAATCGCGGGTTCGCGTTTCTCCAGCGATCAGGTCGATTTCAGGAATGATCCGCGGTCCCTCCGATGTCATTAGAACTGGAACGAAACTATGTGTCGTTTGATTGCTCTTGGTGCTCGTGATACCCGCAGCGACCCAATCACCTGAACGATAAATCCCGGAGATCCGGCTGACGGCACCCAGCTCATATGAAAGATTGCGTAGGGCCTTCAGTTGTATCTCTATTCCCTCTCCCAACCAAGCTGTGAATCCAAGTGCCTTCCGGATATCTTTCTTTTCCAAAGCTTCATACCAGCCTTCGATCAACTCCCTGATTTGAACCTCACTTACCTGGCGCTCCAAAGGGATGGATGTGATCCTGAGACTCGAACCAAGGAGGGTTTCTTTCCAAGTCATGCGCCATTCCGGTCCATGCTCCTTGAGCCAGTTGGATAGGATTTCCTGGCTAACGTGTTCCCGCACAGACGAGATTTCCGGCACCCAGACCCAACCACCTTCGACTTTTTTGAAAAACAGTTCCTCCATCTCGAAGCGGTCCACCTGGCTCATCGAAAACCACTGGAAGGAGGCCACGGCAAGGTTTCCTTCCTGATGAAAACCCAGTCTCACCGGGGCGTAAAAGCTTTCGGGTTCATTCAGCGACCACCACTTGGTCGCTGCAGCCGCACAGGAAACCCGCGCCTCTTTCGGATTACCGCTCAAGTCCACCCACCTCATGAGATTCCATAATCCCCCGTCCTTCAAAGAATCAATTACTGCTTCCACCGCCTCTTCAGCAGTTGCGCTTGTGTGCAATGGCTCCTTCTCCCTCAATCGCTCCACGAAGCGGTCCAGAAGATCGGCATCCAGGCCCTCGTTCAGAAAAAGCTGATCCGGATCATTGCGCAGCAGGCTTCCGGGTAAATCGATCCTCCATCGGCCTTGTGGATCTTTCGCAAAATCGAAATGAAATAGCACCAGCTTTTCGATCGACTCCCGGCTATCCGCGAGTCTTGGATCCAGACAGGCAAGTGAAACCATACCTCTCTCAGCAGTGTATTCCTCATGTACAGGAATGCGTATGACATCGGGTGATACCAGAAGTCTCCAGGGAATTTCCATCTGCGCATTTTCTGAAACCGCTACCCGGGAGGCTATCACCCGCTCCTGCCAATCCTCGGGAAGGGGGACGCTAAGCCCACCGAGAAAACCAAGAACCGCAGCTTGATTTCGCTCCTCGCAAGCTTTCAGAAAGGCTCTGGTGATCTTGACCAAGTCTGAACCCTCCAAATTTTCGCCAACGATACTATTCTTGATTCGCTCTCGGTTTCTCTCGCTGGATTGTTGAACCAACTTCTGGAGATCCACCACGCGCTCCCGCATCATCCAGTTCTCCAATGAGGAAAGGCGTTTTTTCAGTGGCACGGTATATCCGGCGACCGAATTTTCGAAGGAGGCCAATACAGGTGCTGCAGTCCATCCCTTCTCAGCCTTGACCATCGCCACAGGAAACACCTGCAAATGGCTATCATCGAAATCGCCCAATTGGCGGACGATAACCGCCGCGAACTCACCATCCTCGCGGACCTCACCCAACTCCAGTTGACCCGCATCCAGTTCGCCCGCCAGATTCTCCAAGCGCTTGCGGATCACTTTGATTTTATCCTGAGAAGTGTGAGCCCTCAGTGCGGTATCACCACCAGGATTGAGATTCAATTGGCCATCTTTGACCTTCTTGAGAAAATCAATCGCAGACTGACCCGGACCCTTGGCGAAAACCGGAGAAAGCAGACAGATAAACGCTATGCACGTGATTCGTTTCACCAGTCCCATATTGCCCCATCATACGCCCGTGTCAAAGAAGGGATTCGCAGGAAAACACTGGAATTGCCGCATCGGAGGAAACTCCGCGAGCTAGACCTCGCCACCTTCATTCCCGGATGATCCTCACTTCATCGGCTTGATGAATCTTTTCGGTTCCTCCCTCGCACTCCAACAACAGTTCCCCACCGGACCCCAGTCCTTTCACCACACCCTTCCGCCTCTGATCCGCACAAGTCAGCGAAACTTGATTTCCCGTGAGGTAACAACGCTCACGAATCCCTTCGATCACGTCTTTGAATCCCTCGTCCAACCGGGCCGAATGCACCGCAAGACGATTGACCACTCCCAGTAAAACCTCTTCCCGGGCGATTGGTCTTCCCGCCTCGATACACAACGAGGTCGCGGCAAGGCCCTCTGGAAACTTCTCCGTGTTCACATTGATTCCTATCCCGACCACGACGAAATCCTTCCCAGCTTCAACCAGTATCCCGGCGATTTTTTTTCCGCCGATCAGCACATCGTTCGGCCACTTGATCTCCACGAGAGGGACAAATTTTTCCAAGGTCTCGGCCACCGCAAGCCCTGCCACCAGAGAAAGCCTATACCAGAATGCCTTCGGCTCAGCCGGCCTTAGAAGAACTGAAAAAGCTAAAGATTCGCCCGGCGGTGAAAACCACTCCGCCCCTCTCCGACCTCGCCCGGAAACCTGCTCTTCCGCGACAAATACCAACCCTTCTTCCATGCCATCCTCGGCAAGCAGCCGCACCTCGTCACTGGTCGATAGAACCTTCTCCCGCCACCACAAGCGAAAAGGATCCGGTAGATGCGAGCCGATCTTATCGAAGTCACTCATTCATCAACGGAAAAATCCAACCCGATATCCAGCGCCGGTGCCGAATGCGTCAGAGCCCCGACCGAAATAAAATCCACTCCGGTTTCCGCGATGCCTTTCACCGTTTCAAGGTTCACTCCACCACTAGCTTCCAGCCGAATTCGATGGCTCTCGGCGCGGATCTTCACAGCTTCGCAGAGATCCTCGAGCGACATATTGTCGAGAAGTATGTAGTCCACTCCTTCGAACTTCAGGAAATTCCCAACCTGCTCAAGATTGTCCGCTTCCAATTCCACCTGGACATGCGACTTCTCCGATTTCACCAACAAAATCGCCTGCTGCAATGCTTCCAGACCACCTTCTGCAGCGAGGTGATTATCTTTGACCATCGCGCGATCAAAAAGCCCCATCCGATGATTCGTCCCGCCCCCATCTTCGACCGCTTTCTTTTCCAAGACCCTGTAACCCGGCGTCGTCTTGCGGGTATCCAGGATCTTGGCGCTGGTGTGTTTAACTAAATCCACATATTGGGACGTCAGTGTCGCGATCCCTGAAAGACGCTGAAGGAAATTCAGAGCGGTCCGCTCAGCGGTCAAAATCGAACGCGCCCTCCCCTCAATCCGCATCAGCATCGCTCCATCGCCCACACGGCTGCCGTCCTCAACCAGGATCTGAATCTCCAGATTCGGATCGACCTCTCTGAAAACCTCCGCAGCAAGAGTGACCCCGGAGACAACCCCGTCCTGGCGAACAACCACAAATGCCTTGGCAACCTTGTCTTCCGGAATGAAATACTCGGAGGTAACATCACCTTCACCGATATCCTCCTCCAGCGCCATCATGATCAGCTCGTGCGACATCTCTTCTTATATTCTCTTCTGCTTGGAATTTGAAATTCGAAATTTGAAATTTAAACACCCATCACGGTGACTGTGATACGCCTCGAATGAGACTGACGGCGGTGTTCGAAAACGAAGATTCCCTGCCAAGTCCCCAGTGTCATGACACCACGGTGGATCGGAATCACTTCTGAAGAACGGGTCAGAGCCATGCGGATATGACTGGGCATATCGTCCGGGCCCTCAAGCGTGTGAATAAAATCCGGATCATCCTCACGAACCAAACGGTCGAACCATCTCTCCAGATCGCGCCGGGCACTCGGGTCAGCGTTTTCCATTAGGATCAGACTGGCGCTGGTGTGGCAAAGAAACACAGTGACCTGGCCCGAGGTGACGCCGGAATCGGCAACGATCCGTGCGATCTCATCGGAAATCTCGTATGTTCCTTTACCTTTGGTTTGGAACGTGAGTTCGGCGGTATGAACTTTCATCGGCTAGTTGGGAATAAATTTGAACAGGGTTTCGGCAGTGGCAGCATTGATAAAACGGACACGTGTTGGAGTCAGACGAGCCGAACCGAAGAATCGCCCCTCGGCTTCCTGCTTCATAAAAGTCACTCGATCGCGTACGATGGCCTCCAATCTGTCCGCGAGTTCGGCGCTTTCCAGCTCAATATCCCAGGCCAGTCCGGAAGACATTTCACCATCTCCGAAAAGCAAGTAGCCATCACCAACCCACGACCGCGCGATCTCCTCGGCAACCCCCACATCTCCCATTTCCTCGATCCACAATCTCAGCCCGAGATAGCCGCCACTCTCTTTGAGAAAAATTTCATCATCTGTTTCGGGAAAATCCATTTTTACTTCACGTATTTCCTCGGCTGGAAAAACCACACCAAAAGTGCTTTGTGGGGGATTGCGAAAGGCATCAGCAAACGGTTCTTTCCCCCTGACATAAAGTGATCGGGCCAGGTCGCTACCGGCGATAGCGGGAAAAAGTGTGATACCTTGAAGAAAACTCGGAAGCGCCAGCATGAGTCGCTCGGCGGGGCCGTTTTCGCTCAGTGGAACAAAGCCCACACCGCGCGCCGCGTCGGCGTAAAATCGACTTTCGGCAGCGGATGCCGCGCCGGCATGCAGAGCATCGCGAGCCCTCGCCGCATCGTCACCCGGATATGCGACAGGCGGTGGAAAATGCTGGTTCAAAAGAATCCGGACCAACACCCGGAGCATCGCCGCCTGATCTGGAATGTTCTTAAAATCGAAACGATCCGTCACCCAGGCTTCACCCGTCTGCTCATCGAACCAAGCCAGCGCACCGACTGAACGAATGGCAACGAGCTGATTTAGAAGTCTGTCATCAGCCCGTAACCAACCGATGCGTTGGTATGCTTCCTGGCGGTCATCCATCCCCTGCGGACCAAGCCGGCTCTCCAAAGCCGCTTCGATTCTGTACCCCAGTTCCTCGCCAGCCACCTGATTGACCACCGGACTGGATATGAACTCCAACCCGTAATCCTTTTCCACTTTGCTGATCATCTCCTGTGGAACGGCAACCTCTCCCCCGCCCTGCGCAAGAGACCGCAGCGACTCGTTTTCGTCCGTGAGCATCGCTATCTCCTCTTCGGCTATACGCAGTTGCTGCTCAAAACTCTCCACAGACATCGCCGGTGGACCGTTTTTCAGTCCATACATCCACCCCCCCGCACCGAATGCCGCACCGAGAAGCAACGACAGCAGATATTTCGCTGAAATCATTCGTTGATTGAACTATCTCCCACCCGGCCCGAAAGGGTCGGAATCAAGCGCGGATGGTCCGCCGTAAACTTCCTCCGCTGTTTTACCAGGGATGAGCGTGATCGCAAAAGGCGCGCTGCGATTCCCGAGCGCATCGTAGGTGTAAAGAAATCGGCGGACTGGCATTTCCTTCCCCGTCTCCGGATCGATGCGTTTGACCCGGGAGTCAAACATACGCTCCTCGACGAGTTGGCCATCGCTTTTGCGGTAACCATAGCTGGTCTTGAACATCTCGTTTTTCTGGCCGTCATAAATTTTACATCCCGTCGGATTGCCATACGGATCCATGCGATAGATCGTGATTAGGAATAACGCGCCATTCCCGGTGTATGTCTTCTTTGTTAGAGTGCGATTGTCAGGACTACGGGTAAAAATCGTCCGGGAACCGTCGTCGTGACGCATCACCCGCACATTCGGACCGTCAACCGCATCAAAACCCTCGTCTTGAGCGCTTCCGGAAATAGTTCCAAGTGCGATAATCACAAGTATTCTCAGCAATTTCATCTGGTGATTAAAGCGACTTCCCCGGATACCGCAAGCTGGGATTCAAGCAAGTAAGGAACCACGGCGCTGATCCCGAAAGACCGGTTCACATCCTTCAACGCCGCCTTCGACCACTGCAAGGGCCAACGGGCCGAGGCGATCCATATAATCACCCGCCCCCAATACCCCTTGCCAGCCAATCGACATGGACTCGGTTGGCACTTCTCGCCTGTTCCTTGATTGGCCGAAGTCCTTCGTTTAAAACTGCGAAATATACCACCAATCAGCTCGGAGCGTTTTCACTACGGATCGGAAGGACGGCAGATTCCTGATCGGTATTGATCGCGCGGATCGGGTATGGAATGACAATTCCTTCCTCGGCATAGCGTTTGTGCAACGCCTTGATGAACGCGGATTTGACCCAAAAGCGATTGAAATACTCCTTGGCGCGAAGCATCACCGTCAAGTTGATGCTGGAGCTGTCGAACGCGGTGAAGAGCACGAAGGTCTTATAGTCGTCGATACCCCATTCGTGCGAAATCAGAACTTCCCGCGCGACCTCCAACGTCACTCTCTCCACATGATCCAGGTCCGAGCTGTAATGAACACCGACCTCGACGGGGACGGATAGCTCCTTGGCCGGATAGAAGTAGTTGATGATCTTGGATTTCGAGAGTTCGCCGTTTGGAATGATCACCGTGTTGTTCTGCAGCATCCTGATCCACGTGGTCCGCCAGCCGATCCGATCCACAAATCCCTGCTCCCCTGAACTGAGTTCAATGAAATCGCCGACGCGTATCGGCTTATCCATCACCAGTTGCACGCCTGAGAAAAAGTTCTCAAGAGTGGGTTGCAGCGCGAGGGCGACGGCCAGCGAAGTGATTCCCAAAGAAGCGATCAAGGGAGTGATTGAAATCCCCATCGTTCCCAAAAGAACGAGCACGCCGATGCAGATGATAAGTCCGCGGGTCAAGCCCTGGATCACTCCTTTGCTATTCATTACCGCAGGGGATTTCTCCGAATAGCTACCAATAAATCCCCGAACGAGGCGGTCCACAAAAATAATGGCCGCCGCGATCGCGATGAACTTCGTGGCATCCTGGGCAAATCCAAGATGCTCCCTTTCAAAGATCTTCACTTCAACGAGCAACCACTCTGCAAAAACTAGCAGACCTGCGACCACCAACAACGTAAGCGGAAGTGAGATCGATTTCACCAGAATCGAATCAACCTTGAAACGACTCCGATCCGTCATCTTCCGCAACCGGTTCATAATGAGGGCACGAAAACTAAACAGCAGAAGCGCTCCCAGCACCATGCAACCAATCAGAATGAACCATGAGTTGTTTAAGAACGGGTAATGGGTTGGATCAAACATGGGTTTCCTCGCAAGCGTTTGAATTCCTATTCAAGCAGAGCGCGTGCCTTAATAAATCGTGATCGACTGCATCTTTATCCAAACCACTCCCGCGGATCCACCACGTAGAACTTTTTCAACTCATCATACAGATCCGGCCTTTTCTTGAACAACTGCCTCGGCTTCTCAAAGAACGTCTCCGTGGCCACCGCGAAAAATTCCGCCGGATTCGTCGCTCCATATTCATCTATTAGCGTGCGCTTTCCAGCCGCAACCTCTTCCAAATAATCCGCATAGTTCTCCCGGAAAACCCCTGCCCACGACCGATACGCCTCGCGGCCCGGCAAGGCCGGTGCACCGTCCGTGCCGCCATCCTCGTGATCCAGTTGGTGCGCGAATTCATGAAACGCAACATTGTGGGCATCGTGAATATTCCGCACCCCTTGCTTCACGGAATCCCATGCGAGAATCACCGTCCCCATCTCCCAAGACTCGCCCAACCGATGCACCTCTCCTTCCGTGACGATCCCATACTGGTCTTGGCGTTTCTGAACCGAACTGAAAGTCGTAGGATACAGATACACTGTCCTCAGCTCCGGATAAGGCTCGCCGTCCCGGTGAAGAACCAGCATCGAGGCCTGGGCGGCCACCGTCAGAATCATGGCCTCGGACAACTCCAATCCATTGCATCCCTCGAAGCGGGTCGATTCGATAAAACGCGCGATCCGTTCGTGCAAACGCTGCTTCAGATCATTCGGTAGCCGCGAATAGAGCGGAACATTCGCCACCAAGAGATCCTTCCACTCATTCTTGAAAACCGCCTCAACCTCCTCCACACCCAGAAACAAGGATCGTAATTTCTGCCAGATCATGGATTCACATTAATACAATCCACGCCCTTTTGTCAGTGATCAAAAAGATTCTCAGATAGGTAGCGAGCACTGTCCAAAAGGATGATACGCAACTAAACGTAGTACCACGCTCCGTTACCTTTGCCTTTCGAATCAACTAAGTTGACGCTCGGAACTCCACGCTGCTTGAGTAAATTGGAAATACCGGTCGTATTTTTTTGAACAAATCCGCAATCTGAAGTAGTAACGCATGAAGAAAATTTCATGATTCAGATTACACCCTCAGATTCATCGCTTTCCAGCTATCTATTCGCGGCGTTCTGCGACGAGGAAAAGTGCGGAGACGAGCGCAATCGTCTCAGCGGCCAAGGCATACAACAAACACTTTCCAAACCATGAAAAGATATAAAAGACTCATCGTTCCACTCGGCCTGCGGGATCTCGACAGTGGTGCCATCTCTTGGGCCTCCCGCATATCAGGTCTTGCAGACTCCGAGCACGTTCTTTTCATCCACGCCTCGGACACTCCTGATTTTCCCGAGAAAACCAAGGAAAAATACCCCTGGCTGGCCGCTCCTCTGGACGAGACGATTCGCGAAAAAATGGAATCCATGGTCAACGAAATCTGGCAGGGCAATCCCAAGACGAAGATTTCCTTTGAGGTGGCGACGGCAAAGAGTGACTCAATCGCAATCCTCGAAGCGGTCATCCGCGACGATAGCGATCTGATCATCGTCGGTCGCGGCGCTTTCGGCGGTGGAATGGCGGTGAAACTTGCCCGGAAATCGCCCTGTTCAGTTATGTCAGTGCATACCGACCATGCGAAGAAGCTCGAACGCATCCTCGTTCCGACGGATTTCTCGGAGCTTTCCCGCAGTGCGCTCGATGTCGCCACAGCCTTTGCGGAGTATGAGGGACTCACCCGCATCGATAGCGTCCACGTTTACAATGTCGGCTCTGTCCACCGCATGGTGACCCTTCCTGAGGAGGAACAAATACGGCTTGCCCAGGAGTTCGCAGAGGAATTGCACCGGGATTTCCTAAAGGACGCGGATCTGCGCGGAGTCGAAGTGGAGCCTCACCTTGTGCTCGACCGTTCGGTGCCGATCGCAGCAAGCCGCCTCGCCCGTGAACTCGATGTGGATCTCATCGTGACCAGTTGCCGGGGGAAAAACGCGATTTCTTCTTGGCTACTTGGCAGTAATGCCGAATCACTACTGGAGTCCGCCCCTGTTCCGGTCATCGCTGCGAAAGTTAAAGGAACGGGACAGAATCTGCTTAAATCCCTGCTACACGGCTAAACACCGCCTAGTATTCAAATGCCTCTCATTATCTCCCTCGCCATGCTATTGGCAGCAAGCGTCGCCGCGCCTTTGCTCCGCCACGTAGCAGTAAGTCGTCGTGTCTTCCTGCTGCCAGTTCCCGCTTTAGCTGCATTCCTGTTGCTCGCTTTCGGAGCAGGGCCATCCGTATTTCAAGGAAACCTGCCGGCGTTTGTTACCGAGTGGGTTCCGGCGATTGATCTCACCTTCGCTCTCCAGCTAAATGGATGGGGCCTGCTTCTCGCCCTGCTTGTCACCGGCATCGGCGCGCTCATCCTTATCTACGCCACCGGCTACATGGGCGGGCATCCGCAGGCCGCGCGGCTCTACTCCTACCTCTACGCGTTCATGTTCGCGATGGCCGGCCTCGCCATGGCAGACCACCTCCTGTTGTTCTTCGTTTTCTGGGAACTCACCAGCATCACCTCCTATCTTTTGATCGGCTTCAACCACGGCGACCCCGGAGCCAGGAAAAACGCCCTCCAGGCACTGCTCGTCACCGGCCTCGGCGGAATGGCGCTGCTCGCCGGTTTCATCCTCATGGCGGATACCGCAGGCACCTGGCTCATCTCCGAGCTCGCCGCGAAAAGCCCGGAGATCATAGCCTCCCCGCTTTACCCGGCCATACTCGCACTTGTCCTAACAGGGGCCTTCACCAAATCCGCCCAGTTCCCCTTTTACTTCTGGCTGCCCAACGCGATGGCCGCACCCACCCCGGTTTCCGCATACCTCCACTCCGCCACCATGGTGAAAGCCGGGGTCTTCCTCATGGGCCTGATGCTGCCGATCCTCGGTGGTACGCAGGCGTGGACGCTCACCCTCACCATCGCGGGAGGTATCACCCTATTGATCGGTGGCCTCTTCGGCATGAGGCAGACGGATCTGAAAAAAATCCTCGCCGGCACCACCCTCGCGGTGCTCGGCATGATCACCCTCCTACTCGGGATCGGCACGGAGAAATCCGTGCTTGCCGCAGTCCTCGTCCTCCTCGGCCACGCACTCTATAAGGCAACTCTCTTCATGGTCGCTGGCTCCGTCGATCACGAGACCGGCACCCGAGATACCCGCGCCCTCGGCGGCCTGCGGAAAGCCATGCCTTTCACCGCTGCAGCGGCAGCCCTCGCCGCCCTATCGAAAATGGGACTCCCGCCACTCTACGGATTTCTAGGAAAGGAATACGCCTACAAGTCGACGCTCTACTCCGGCTCGGATATAGCCCTCACCTCCACGCTTCTCGTCGGCAGCGCGATCATACTCGCGCTCGCCCTGCGCACCGGCATCCTCCCGTTTTGGAAAAAAGCCTCCAGCGCCCCCCTCCCCAAGCATCCCCACGAAGCCCCGCCCTCCATGCTCATCGGCCCGCTGGTTCTTGGCTTCATCGGGCTTCTCGCCGGCATCATGCCCTTCCTTTTTTCTCCCCTTATTTCCAAAGCCTGCACCACCATCGTCGGCTACCCCATCAATCCTGTAGTGAAACTCTGGGCAGGATTCAACCTACCCCTCCTCCTCAGCGGCATCACGCTCGTGGTGGGACTTCTCATCTTCCGTTTCCGCACCCGCATCGCATCTCTTCAGGAAAAGTTCACCCCACCCGGAACAGAGGCTGCATACGACGCCATTTTCAAATCCACCCTCGCTTTCGCCAACTGGCAGACCCGCGTGCTTCAGTCCGGTTATTTACGAAACTACCTCATCATCATCACCATCGCCACCGGTGCGCTGATTCTCTCGAAACTCGCCCGCTTCGGAAGCTTCTCGGACCTGACCTTCGTGAACAGCCTTGCTCCGGCCGGTGCGACTATCGTCGGCCTGATGATGGGAGCTACCTTACTTGCAGTCATTGCGAAATCCCGCCTCACGGCCCTCATCGCACTTGGCACCGTAGGCTACGGAGTCGCCCTCGTCTTCTCGATCTACAGTGCGCCCGACCTCGCCATCACCCAGACTCTCGTCGAGACACTCACCGTCGTGCTCTTCGCATGGGTCGTTCACAAGCTGCCCGCCTACCGTTCGTTCTCCTCACGCCGCGCGAAAATTTTCGATGCCACCCTCGCGTCGCTCTCCGGGATCGTCGTCACCATCCTCGTCCTGAAATCGAAATCCGTCACCCTCGGCCCGCGTATGTCGGACACGCTCACTGAAATGTCCTATCCCCTCGCCCACGGCGCAAACGTCGTGAATGTCATCCTCGTGGATTTCCGCGCCCTCGATACCTGGGGAGAAATCTGCGTACTCGCCATCGCCTCCATCGGGGTCTGGTCACTCCTGGGGAAACGCCCTGCAAAATCCCGCCACTGAAATGCATTCCTCTATACTAATCATCGCGAATCGCTACATCGGTCCCATCCTGATCGCACTTTCGCTTGTCGCACTCTACCGAGGCCACAACTACCCCGGCGGTGGCTTTATCGGTGGCCTGATCGCCGCATCCGCCATTCTCCTCCGCGCCCTCGCCCAAGGTTGGCCTAAGACAGAAAAGAACATCCGGGTCCGGCCCATGACGCTGCTCACCGTCGGCCTCGGCCTCGCCATGCTAAGCGGCCTCCCCTCCATTTTTCTCGGAAACCCCTTCATGACATCCGTCTGGGGGCCGACATGGCAGATTCCCGTACTAGGGAAACTCAAGCTCGGCACACCTCTCATCTTCGATATCGGCGTATATCTCGCCGTCGTCGGTTTCACCCTCAAGTCCGCCATCTCACTCGGCTTTGATACCGAAGAAGAATCCGACTAACCCATCATGGACCTACTCATCGCCATACTCATCGGCATGCTCTTCGCTGCCGGAATCTACTGTCTCCTACGCCGGAGCATCATGAAAGTCATCATCGGTATCATGCTGCTCTCGCAGGCCGCGAACCTTCTGGTCTTCGCCTCCGCCGGACTCACCGCCTCCGTGCCTGTTTTCGCAAATTCAAAAACCGGCACCGCCCCTGCTGGTCATGCCGATCCCATCCCGCAGGCGCTGGTCCTCACCGCCATCGTCATCGGATTCGGCCTCGTCATTTTCTCCATCGCCCTGCTTCTCAAAGCATACCGCGCCGTGAAATCCGATGATATCAACTCTTTCAACCAGACGGACCGTATTTCATGATTCTGCTTCTCGCCTCCATCCTTATCCCTTTTGTCACCGCTCTGGTTTGCCTGACAAACGGAAACCGCCCCGGCGTCGCACGAATAGTGGGGGTAGCGGGCGCCGCCCTCTTGCTGCTTTCTTCGGCACTGCTTCTCAAGGAAACGCTCGCCAGCGGCTTCATCGTCATTCAAGTCGGAGAATGGGCCGCCCCGTTCGGCATCACCCTCATCGCGGATGTCTTCAGCGCATCCATGGTCTGCATCACCGGAGTGGTCGCCCTCGCTTGCGCTATCTATTCCCTCCGCGAAATCCCGGAAAACCTCGTCCGCAAGCACTACTTCGCCCTCTTCCATTTCCTCATCATGGGCGTCAACGGAGCCTTCATCACCGGTGACCTTTTCAACCTCTACGTCTGGTTCGAGATCATGCTGCTCTCTTCCTTCGTCCTCATCACCATGGGCGGCGGGCGAGACCAACTTGAGGGCGGCGTCAAATACCTCGTCATCAACCTCTTCTCTTCCATACTTTTTCTATCCGGCATCGGCCTGATTTACGGGAAACTCGGCACACTCAACATGGCGGACATCGCCTTCCGGCTTTCCCAGACAGATGACGCGTTCCTCATCAATTCCTCCGCCATGCTACTGCTCGCGGCCTTCGGCGTAAAAGCCGCCATCTTCCCATTCTTCTTCTGGCTGCCCGCCTCATACCACACCCCGAACATCACAATCTCAGCCCTCTTCGCCGGACTACTCACAAAGGTCGGTGTCTACGCACTCATCCGCGCTTACACCCTGTTTTTCCATACCCAGTTCGATGTGGTGCAGGAAATCCTCCTGTTCCTTGCCGGAGCCACCATGGTCACCGGGGTGCTCGGTGCCGCCGTGCAATATGAGATCCGGAAAATCCTCTCATTCCACATCGTTTCCCAGATCGGATACATGATCATGGGCCTCGCCATCGGTAGCTCGCTCGCCATCGCAGGGGCTATCTTCTACACCATCCACCACATCATCGTGAAGACCAACCTCTTCCTCATCACCGGCCTGATCATCCGCAAATGCGGCACTGCGGATCTCAAGAAAATCGGCGGACTCTACAAGTGGGCTCCCGGCCTATCCCTCCTCTTCTTCATCCCCGCATTCTCCCTCGGCGGCATCCCACCGCTCTCCGGCTTTTGGGCCAAGTTCACCGTCATCCTCGCGGGCCTGGAAACGCAGCACTACATTCTTGTCACCGTCGCCCTGCTCGTCGGCGTCCTCACCTTGTTCTCCATGACCAAAATATGGGCGGAGGCATTCTGGAAAAACAAAGAACAGGTGGATGCAGAGACCGATCCCTACGCCGGAAACAAACTCCCTCTCTCCATGACAGCCCCCTGCATCGCCCTCGCCGCGATGACCGTCGCCATCGGTCTGTTCAGCAACCCTCTCTTCGTCCTCGCACAAACCGCCAGCGAGCAACTCCTCGATCCAGCCGCATACATCGAAACCGTCCTCAACCCCGAGCCATAGAACCGCCATGCGAATCCTCTACGCCATCGAGCTACTCGGCTTCTACCTCTACGAAGTCGTCATCAGCAACGTCCGTGTCGCCTATGACGTCATGACTCCCACCCACCTCATGCACCCGAGCATGATCGAAGTGGACATCTCCGCCCTGACCGACAGGCAGCTCCTCGCCGCCGCAAATCTCATCACCATGACCCCCGGCACGCTCAGCCTTGATGTGAACGAAGCCCGCACCCACCTCAAGGTCCATTGCATGTATGCGGACGAGTCCACCGCAAGCGGGATTGAAACCACCTACCTCCCGCGCATCCGCCGCGTCTTCTAAAAACGATGTTCTCCGAATTCCAATCCATCCCAACCTGGGTCGCTCTCGTCGCCCACTCCATACTCGCCCTCTCCATGGCTCTCGCCGGTTGGCGGATCTGGAAAGGCCCGTCCATCCCGGATCGCATCGTCGCGCTCGATCTCCTTTCCGCGCTTATCATGGGACAGATTGTCCTGTCCATTACGCACAGCGGTTTCATCTCCTCACTTGATGTCGCCACGGCGATCGCCATCATCGCCTTCCTCGCCACCGTCGCCTTCGCCCGTTATTTGGAAAACAAAGACGCCCCGCTATGACCATCCTCGCAAGTATCATCGTTCTCGCCGGTGCGCTTTTCAGCCTCATCGCTGCACTCGGCATCGTCCGTATGCCGGACCTTTATTGCCGTATGCACGCCGCCACCAAAGCCGGTGCCTTCGGCCTCTCCCTCATACTCATCGCACTCTGCCTCATCATCCCAGAGCCACGCGTGATCATACAAAGCGTGTTGATTATCATTTTCTTCTACCTGACCACACCCATCGCAGGCCAGATGATCGGACGGGCCGCAACCCTTCGTGGTATTCCGTTCTGGAAAAAAATAAAAAGCAACCCGGAGTCTTTGTCTCGGGAAACGGAGTAAATTACCTCCCCACCCGCTTGTCCCCCGCACGCAAATTCTTGGGAGTAAGTCGGGCATCTGCACTTGGATTTTCATACTCAAAATGCTGTCTTAAAAAAATAGATGCCCTGTTGGATTACGAAAATGATCTTTTATCATTTCGACAACAGCGTTAAATTCCTCGAAGGCCTGATCGTTACGACTATGAACTACAAAATAGGAAACGGACTGATCATCATCACACTCGCTGGAAATTATTCTATCGATGAGATGCTCGATCTGACGCGGACAGCTCTGGACGACCCTGACGCCAGAATTCCAGCGCGCATACTGGCGGACGCTTCCGAATCCCAAGCGATTAGAAATTCCAGTGAAATCGAACGGGTCGCTTCGACCGTATCCGCTTGGAAGGGCGAGATTGAAAAGATCGCTGTCTTCGTGAAATCAGAAGTCCACTACGGAGCCATGCAAGTGGGAATCGCGTTCTCAACATTTTCATCGTTTGATGTCTCACCGTTCCGCTCCTACGAGGCTGCGTTGGCATTTCTCAAAGAAGAATAACTCCCTTGAGTCGGGGGCAATAATCATCCTCTAAAGCTTCGCCACGTAGACGGTACTCTCCGATACACTATCGAGCAGCGGGTTTGGAAACTTCACCACCTCCGCCCCCACCTCCCGGAAAATCTTTTCCAGATTCGCGATAAACATCTCATCCGGCGCGTCGTCCGACCACAACGCGAAAACACCACCCGGATGCAATTGCTCCGCCAGCTTCCCCAAACCCTCTGGTGTGTAGAAATCCGCATTCTGCGCCGCCAGCAGGTTCCTCGGCGAATGATCGATATCCAACAGCACGGCATGGAATTTCCGCCCCGCTTGCTCTGAATCAAAACCCTTGCCCGGATTCGCCGCTAGCTCGAAAAAATCCCCCAGCACATACCGACAGCGCGAGTCGTCGTTCATAACCTTGCCGAGCGGCACCAACTCCCGCTCATGCCAATCGATCACCCCTTCCATCGCATCCACCACCAACAGCTCCCTCACCCCTGACACCTCCAGCGCCGCCACCGCCGTATATCCAAGCCCCAAACCGCCAACCACCACATCCCAGCCATCACCATCCAACGCCGCAAGGCCCAGTCGCGAAAGCGCCTCCTCCACCTCATGAAACATGCTGGACATGAGAAACGCATCTCCAAGTTTAACCTCGTAGACATCCAGCCCATCGAGCTGAAGATACTTCCGCCTTTGCAAAATCAGATCACCCATAGGCGTCTCGCGGAAATCAATCTCTTCAAACAATTCTCCCATATCAGACCGCAAGCTTCGTCCGTAGATCGACAAAATGACAAGCAATGAATTGTTAACGATTGCCTTCCTCCCAATGTCATCCAAACTTTTCAAATGAACGACGAAACCACTTTCTGGAAAGGCAGCCCATCGCAATGGGTTAATATGGGTCACTTCAGTTTGGCTATCCTCGTTACGATCGGGATCGTCGCTGGAGGCATCTTTTTTCCACCTGCCTTTTTCGGACTGATCATCCCTGCGATCCATATCGTTTGGCGGTATCTCACTGTCCGCTGCCAGACTTTCGAACTCACCACCCAGCGCTTGCGAATCACCACAGGCGTCATCAACCAGAATATCGATGAAATCGAACTCTATCGCGTGAAAGATATACTCGTTCAGCGGAAATGGTGGATGCGTATCACAGGACTCGGCAACGTCCACCTGCAGACCTCAGACCGTTCCATGCCCGAAGTGGATATCACTGCGGTCAGGGATTCCATCAATCTGCGCGAAGAACTCCGTAAACTCGTCGAAGCCGTTCGGGATAGCAAGCGGGTTCGCGAAATGGACTTCGATGATACGGATGGCGAAGGTGGCTTCGACGACCTGGGTGAAATTGGCTGAAGTCGAAAAATACGAAACCCCGCAGGGCTACAGCTTCACCAAGGCAGCTTTCATTTTTCCCAGCCCCTCCAACATTCTGGAGCGTGGGCAGGCAAAATTGAAGCGTACCCAGCCAGGGCAACCGAAGAACGCACCATCTGAGAGGAAAAGTCCGGCTTCTTTCTCGAAAAAGCTCGCGGGGTTCTCCACCCCCAGCTCCCGTGCGTCGATCCACGCGAGATAGGTCGCTTCGGGAGCGTGGATCGAAAGGCCTTCGCATTCTTCGGTGATGAAACGCACAAGCTCGTCACGATTGCCTTTCAAGTAGGAGACAAGTTCCTTCCTCCACGGCTCGCCTTCTTTGTAAGCAGCCTCAGCGGCGTAGTATGAAAGCGCGTTGATCTCCGCGAGCGTGTGCCCGCGGACTCCAAAAAATTTCCTTCTAACCGAATCATCGGGAATGATCGCGTAAGCATATCCCAGTCCGGCAATGTTCCATGTCTTGCTCGGCGAGAGCAGGGTGATCGTGCGCTTGGCCAGATTGTCGGGAAGCTGGAGCGCTGAAAAATGCGGAGTCGCCTCCTCATCGTAGATCAGGTCGCAGTGGATCTCATCGGAGACAAGGATGAGATCGTGCTTCGAGCAAAATTGCGCGAGCTGGATCACCTCAAGACCCGTGAAGGCACGGCCGGTCGGATTCTGAGGATTGCACAGCAGGAAAACTTTGGTCTTCTCGGAAACCGCTTCCGCCATTTTCTCCCAGTCGAATTCCCATCGCTCATTCTGAAAAACGTGGTCCACGGTGAGGAGTTTCGCCCCGGCGTCTTTGTGAACTCCGAGGAAAGGCGGGTAAACGGGTGTGCAAGTCATCACCTCATCGCCTTCTTCGCAGAAAGCCCGGGCAGCGAGCGAGAGCGCCGGAACCAGCCCGCCAAGATGAACCAGATGATCCGGCTTGAGCGGCACCTTCCGGCGTTCCTGAACATACTCTGCAACGGCCTCATTGATCCCGTCATGGGGATGCGCGTATCCGAAAACCCCGTGATCCACACGCTCGTGAAGCGCTTTCAGGATAACTGGGGCGGAAGCAAAATCCATATCCGCGACCCAGAACGGATCCAGTTCCGGCCTGCGATCAAACTTGATGCAGCCGCTTCCTTGCCTCGGGACGATGGTGTCGAAATCGAAATTCATAACGCCGGAAGGCTGCCGCCCGTGGCGGAGGTTTGCAACCGCCAAGCCAAAAGAAGTTGGGAACAATTCGGTATTCCATTTCCAATGATAACTGGGAAAACGGAACATCATGCGACCGGAGTCGCGTTCTCCAGAACGCGAGAGACTCCCCACCCCACGCTCTGGATAGCGCGGCGGCGACTTGCGCTACAGCAACGGCGGCAAGCCCAACTCCTTCAAAAACGCATTGTGCTTTTCAGCAGCCTTTTGGATCTCCTTTTCGATCCGCAGCAGATCGGCATGGGTGTCTTTCAGGATGATCTCCTTCTCCGCCACCGCTGTGCTGATGTACCGGGAAATGTTCAGGTTGTATCCCTCCTCAGCGATCCGCTCCATTCCGATGCGCTTGGAGTAGCGGTCCTCTTCCTTCCGGAATTGATAGGTGTCGATGATCTTGGCGATGTTCGCTTCCGTGAGGCGATTCTGGCGTTTGCCTTTCTCAAAATGCTCGGCGGCGTTGATGAAGAGCACGTCGTCCGGCTTCTTGCACTTTTTGAGCACGAGGATGCAGACCGGGATGCCGGTGGAGTAGAAGAGATTGGCAGGCAGACCGATGACGGTGTCGATATGGCCATCCTTGAGCAGCTTGGTGCGGATGCGTTCTTCGGCTCCGCCACGGAAAAGCACGCCGTGGGGCAGGATGATGGCCATGACGCCTTCATCTTTTAAGAAATGGAAGCCGTGGAGGAGGAAGGCGAAGTCGGCGGCGGATTTGGGGGCGAGGCCGTGGTTTTTGAAGCGCACGTCGTCGCCCATCGCTTCGGTGGGATCCCAGCGGTAGCTGAAGGGCGGATTGGCGACGACGGCATCAAAGTAGGGCTTCTTGGCGGGGTTCAGTTCCTTCAACATTTCCCAATCGTTGGTCAGGGTGTCGCCGTGGAAGATTTCGAACTCGGTGTCCTTCACCCCATGCAGCAGCATGTTCATGCGAGCGAGGTTGTAGGTGGTGATGTTCTTTTCCTGCCCGAAGATTTTGCCGATGGTGCCACCCGCCTTGGTGATGCGCTTGCGCACGTTGAGGATGAGCGATCCGGAACCGCAGGCGAGATCCAGCACGCTGTCCAAGCGGTTCTTCAGTCCCGTCTTCGGCTCCTGGCTGTCGAGGGTAACGATGGCGGAGAGGATGTCGGAAATCTGCTGCGGGGTGTAGAACTCGCCCGCCTTCTTGCCGGAACCGGCGGCAAACTGGCCGATCAGGTATTCATAGGCATCGCCCAGCGCATCGGAGTCCGTGGAGAAGTCCGCCAGACCTTCGGCGATCTTTTGGATGATGGTGCAGAGCTTGGCGTTGCGGTCGGCGTAGGTCTTGCCCAGCTTCGGGGAGGCCAGATCGATCTCGGAGAACAGCCCTTGGAAGGTGCTTTGGAAGGAGTCGTTCTCGATGTATTTGAAGCCCGCTTGCAGGGAGTTGAGCAGTTCACCGTTCTGCTTGCGGGCCATGTTGGCGATGCTGGTCCAGAGGTATTCCGGCTTGACGACGTAATGCACCTTGCGCCGCATCTGCTTTTCAAACTCCGCCACATCGTCCGAGTTGTTCGCATACCAGAGAGCCAGCGGCACGCGTGGGCCATCGCCTTCGACCTTGGGATAATCCTTTCCGAGTTCCTTCTTCGATGCCGTCTCGTAGTTGTCCGAGAGGTAGCGCAGGAAAAGGAACGACAGCATGTAGTCGCGGAAATCGTCCGCATCCATCGCGCCACGCAGTTGGTCAGCGATTCCCCAGAGCGTGCTGCCCAGTTGTTTTTGGTTGGTGTCGGTCATGCGGTTGGGGCGTTCGGACTCAATTGGATTGTCACGACCACCTCCTCGCTCTCCATGTCGTTGACCCACGAAATCGATGGCCAAATCTTCAGAGCACGCACAATTCCGCTGCCGATGCCGCGGAAATTGAGAAGATCAGGAGCGAATGAGGCCAAAAGAACGTTGCGACTGCGCCTTACGCCTCGGCGGATTTGATCGACCGTCAGACTATTCGGTAGTTTTCCCGGACTTCGGATCTCTATCCGATCATCGAAGATGAACAGCTTGATGGAGTCCTTGATGAAATAGTCACGGTGAATCAATGCATTCACTAGCAGTTCCTCAAACACCGTTTCCGAAATCTCAAGGCTTCCGGTCTGATTGAACGATCCCTCGCCTTGGACGCGCGAATTCCAACGCTTCAAAAAACCCATTCCTTCATCAAATTGTTCGGCGAGTGCGCCTTCAATCCTCCGTTGATCGTGCCATTCGTTAGATGCACGGTCGGTGCCTTTGAACCAGACGGCATCGATCTTCATTTCCGGCAAGAGAACCGGCAGGCGTTTGCCGAATAGCAGCAATCCGGCAACCGTGACCCGACCGGAGTCCACCAGTTCCAGGTTCTCCAAGGTTTGCTGATAGGTCTCGCTGTCATCTTTCCGATCTGGCGTCGCTTCTGAGTATTTCGTCTCGTAGAACCTATCGAAACGCTCGTGGTCAAAGTCCTCCAATGTAGATGCTGCGACAACCTGACTTTCGGCGTAGAGTTTCTCTCCAGCTTGGAATAACCTCGCGAGTTCCTCAGGACTTTGAACGGGGTATTTATCTGGACCGTTTTTCACGTAGTAGACACCCGTTTTATCGCAATAGGGTTTGGATGGTCCGTCAGCCACCTCAATCACGACCACAATGCCGTCGGAAGTGGGAACGGAGTTTGAAAAAATTGAAAATGGCGGTTTGACATGTTGCCAAGCAACTTTTGCCATACGTTCACCAACCTTTTCTGCATCAGTGCCACTCAGCCCAAAGATAGTACCATCCTCGTCGACTCCGACGAAAATGCGCCCACCACCGCTGTTGGCGAAGGCGACGATCTCGCGCGCCATTTTCTCATCCGCTGACAGCTCACGCTTGAACTGCCGTGTGCTGTCTTCGCCCAGCAGGATCTGGTCTCTTAATTCGAACTCTTCCATAATTGATAAATTTCCTTTCTGCGCCGGAACGCATCTTCCCCACCTTCCATCACCGTTACGATACGCTGTTGGATTTCCTTATCGTCGATGCTGCCATGGTCGAAGGAAAATTCATCCTCTTCCTTGCGGCAGACGATGGCCTGCTCCGCATCGCCCAACACCGGTATGTTCGGGTTGTGGGTGGCGAAGACAAACTGCGTCAAATCTTTCCGGTCCACCAATTGCTTGATGAAGTGGCTATATAGCGTCTCGTTGTCCAGATCGTCTTCGGGTTGGTCAATAAGGATCACCGGATGACGCTGCAAGTGCATCAGAATGTGCAGGATCACGGTCGCCCTCTGCCCGAGTGAATAATCTCCAAGGGGCTTACCGTGGAAAAGGATGACCGTTTCATCCGGAGTCCGGTAACTTAAGAAGTCAGCCAAATGATCCAGCAGCGTGGAAAGGACTTTCACCGCCGCGTTCTCGCTCATCTGCTTCTCTAAATCCGCTCGACTTTGATACAGCTCGCGCCCATCGACAAAAGCGTCTTCAATTGCCTCGTAGGCAGCCGCCTGCAGACCGCTGCCCTTGAATTTGGAGCGTAGGAACTCACCGAAAGCGCGGCGCTTGCCTTTAAAGGATGTCTGAAGACGGATCTCCGTGGGCAATTCACCTTCGAGGCGGCGCACTTCGGCTTCACGTTCCGTGAATCTCTCGCGCCAGAAGTCGTGCAGCTTGTTGGCCGCCGCACCCAGCAAGTCTCGCGCCGCCTGTTCGGTTTTGGCGCGTTGGGCGCCAGCCGCCAGCAGTTTGACCAACTGATCGAGGCGGGCCTTCTTCTTCCGAAACATCTCCAGATCAAGCTGGGGTTCATTGAGTGTCTTTTGAAGCTGCACCACCTCCTGCTTCATCTCTTCCTGCACTGGAGCCAATTTCTGAAGCGCCTCGCCCACGGAGGCAAACGCGTCCCGCAAGGTTTCGAGCGCCTCTTGAGCACTCGCTTTGGCCTCGTCGGATTTCACTTTGGCGGCGGCAATGTCATTGGCGATTGGCTCGGTCAGCTTCGATTTTAATGTCGGAAAAGCCGAATCCGCATCGTCCCAGTCCGCCCCGTCCCTTAAATTCGTGCCAAGTTCCTTCAAAGCCTTTTGCCAGGAGACGACTGCCAGCCGGTCGCCATCAAACAGGGTCATCTCGGCGAGCTTCTTGTCCACCCCCTTGTCCGTGAAGACTTGGAGTTGTGCGTCGAGTTCGTTCTTTTCTTTTAGCAGCGCGGCGATCTTCTCGGTGGCTTCCAGCGTCTCTTTCAATTGGCGGGCCGCTTGGCGGACACCTTCGATCAGTGCTGCCTCATCCTGCCGTTTTGGATCAAGCCGATCCGCCAATAGCTTGTCGAGAAAGCTCTCGTCAAATGCCTCAGATCGGGTCGAAAGATCCTTCTGCCCGAAATAGAGTATGTCTTTCAGGATCGAACCCGGTGAGATGTCGCGATAGATACCATCCAGATACACCGAAGGCTGGCCGCTGCGTTCGCGTTCGATCCGCACTTCCCGTCCGAATTCATCCACTGCTTCCACCACGACTTTACCCGCCGGGGATAGCATCCGCTCGACGAGCCCGGACTTGTACCGCTCATCGGATTCCGCAGGGAGACCAAGGGCATGGCGCAAGCACTCAATCACGGCGGACTTGCCGTTCCCACGTGGCCCGATCAGACAATTTAGCGAGGGAGAGAAAGGTACTACAAGCCCATCCAGACAGCCGCCATCGAAACGCACCTGACGTAATAGCACCGCCTGCCTAGGTTCTGGCAATGTGGAGCGAACCCGGTGCTCATGATCGAACAAGGCAAACTTGGCCGCCTCGAACGATAACTCTCCGAGCTTGAGAAAGCAGGGCTTGCCCTTGCCGATCTCGTCAATGGCTTTCGGATCGCTTCCTTCGACCTCGGCGGGATACCAGTTTTTTAGCCACTGCTGCACCAACACGCGGCACGGATTCCCTTTTCCTGCGCCATCGTGGGTGCGAACTTTCTGGAAGCCTAGTGTCCGGCGATGGAAAAACTCATTCTCTCCAAGGTCGGCAATGCGACCACCATCAAGCTCGATCCATAGCCCGCTGGACTGCTCGACATGGGCGAAAACGAGGAAAAAGTCTTTGTGGTAGCCTTCCAGTTTCTTGATCGTATCGACAAGGCTCAAGGAAGAGCGTCCGTTCTCCTGTTCGTATTGCGCGGGGGTTTTACCCTCGAAGGCAATCGTGAGAAACGGATTGATATGATCCTGCCCGTTTTCCACCCAAGCATCGGAAAACACGACAAGCGTGTGAATCCCGTTCCCCCCATCGTTGACGGAAAGCTCCACTCCCGGCAAGAGGCCGATCCCCTTCTTCCGTGCCGTCGTGCGCAGGGATTTGAATTCCTCGAAGTCGAACTTGTTGTGGTTGGTAATGACCCCCAACCGGATCTCTGCTGCGGCAAGCGCATCGACGTAGCTGCCGTTGTAGAGACTGGCATCTCCGGCGTATTCGAACTCCTTGTCCGCCTTCGTGTGCAGATGGAAGTCCACGCGAACCCACTCGGCTCCACGGGGAAACTGTTTGTCATTGGTTGGCGTCATCGTGCTCATGGTAAGGCGGAGTGGTGGAAACATCTATCCTTCATTCGTCTCCGGGGATGGGAAAAGCTGCTGCATCAGCCCTTTCTTGTGGGTCTTGAGGGCTTCGAGCTTGGCGCTTTGGGCGGTGATCAGGTCGTCGAGGCTGGTGAGGCAGGTGGCGATGCGTTGTTGTTCGGGGAGGGTTGGCATAATGAATTCCATGTTCCGTAAATCGGTCAGTGATAGATTAGGCCGAGCCGAGTCAGATTGGCTTGCCGACACAGCTTTTTGAGAGCGATCATGCTGGTAACAGTAGCTCACAAACTCGAAAGAGTGCCCCTTGGTCACACGAAAAAGAGCAACGGCTTGATTGGTGAACGCCTCTTGGTGCAGTCGGAATACACAATTGCGACCGATGGAGGCTCCGACGATATTGATCAAAATATCTCCATACAAAAGCTGACTATTTTTTTGCTTCGCAAAAAATTCTTCAGGTAAAAATTTTGGCACTGATACATCCAAGAAGCCATCCCGCACATTCTCGCTTGTAATGAATAAGACGCCATCCTTCTGATAGCTAAAACCCTGCCAGCTTGGCGAACTCCCTTTTGTTATCTTGGAGGTTATATCGGCCCCACTGGTTAGCGCCCAATTACCTTGGAATTCGGGGAAGCGGAGGCGGGGTTGGGTTTCGCCTTCGCGGGGGAAAAGCTGCTGCATCAGCCCTTGTTTATGGGTCTTGAGCGCGGCGAGTTTCCGCGCTTGCGCTGCGATCACTTCGTCCAGCGTGGTCAGGCACTCGGCGATTTTTTGTTGTTCGGCGGGGAGCGGCGTTGGGATTTGGACGCCGAAAAAGGTTTCCTTACCGATGTTCAACAAGCCGTTGCTTCGAGCGCCGCTTGTGATGTGCCGTTTGAGCTGAATCCCGTGGGTGTTTTTCTCGAAACAGTTTTGGAAGAATCCGTTGGAGTAGCCTTTGCGGAGCCGAAAACAAATGAAGACGTTTGGGGCGGCAACTTCGCCCCAGCCTTGAAGCAGATAGACGCAACCCTGCGGAAACTTCAAAGAATTGCCTTTGTTGAAGACAAAATCGCCGTCCCTTACCAATGTGTAGAGCTGATACTGCTTGCCGGAAATATCCCTGCCGAACTTTTCCGCCTGCGGCACAAAACCGATACCTGCTGAAATACTTACGGGCGTGAGTTTCCTCTCGCCGACTCGTTCGACAACAGGCACTGAAGCTTGCTCCAACGAAACAGCTTTCCACTCCGGCGCATCCCGAAACTCCGGAAACCGCAGTTTCGGCGTCAGCGCAGGTTTGGCGTCCTGTTTTCCGGCGGCTTTACTGCTCATACGCGTTGATTCCTGAGATGTCGCGGCCTTGGGCGCGTTTGCGGAGGAGCGGGGCGAGTTCGGCCTGGGTGCGGGCTTTCCAGCCGAGGCCGAGCGGAGCCATGAGGTCGCCGAGGTGCTCGCCATCGAAGATCATGCGGTTTGGATAAGGATGGCTCATTTCAGCAAGCTCCTTCCTTTTTCGGTGAGTCGGTATTTTTGCAGGCGGCTGTTGGGTTTGGTGGGTAGCGTGCGTTCGATGAAGTCTGCTTCCAGAGCGGGCAGAAGGTAGGATTTTCGGAAGTTTTCGCGGTCTGCTAGGTTCAGTCTTTCTTGTAGCTCCTCCCGCGAATTTTCTCCTTCGATCACACCTAGCAGGGCTTTGACTTGCGGGGTGACTTGCGGGGTGACTTGCGGGGTGACTTGCGGGGTGACGGCTTGTTTACCGAGTTCAGCCAAAACTTGGCCATCCGCAGGGAGTGTCATGCGCAAGAAGTTTTCCGTGAAGTGAAAGCACTCTGCCGGGAAAAACTCGGTGATGCGGGGGATGCCGGAACCGAGTTGCTCGACCATTTCCAGATCCTTGAAGATGCGCATCAGCTCTTTATTGCGGGGAATGGAGTAGCCCTCGAAGAACTCGGCTTGGCTCAAGCCTTCTGGCAATGGGCCGGCAGAGGTGATCTCGATACGGTCTGCAAAGATCTCAAACTTGGGCGGCACCTCGCGGGTGTAGTCGTTGTGGACGATGGCATTGATGACGGCTTCACGAAGGGCGATGGAGTTCCAGAGGCGTTGGTCGCGGCGACCTTTGGCGGTGATGGTGGAGGAGGTTTTATTTTCGAGATCGAGCTTATCCAGCACGCTCTTGGTGGCCTTGATGAGGGAGCAATAGCCGTATTCGTTGCTTTCGGTCAGGACGACGCGGTCGCGGCCCTGATATTTGGCGACTTTGATGGAGAGGCCGTTCTCATCTGCCAGGAGGTAAGCGGCGAAGTTGAGGGAGCCATCTTCGGTGGTGAGTTCCAAATTGGTTCGGAACTGTTTGTTGAGCGGTTTGCGCTTTTCTTCGTAGTAGATGCGGAGCTGCTCGAAGCTGAGGGTTTGGCGGTGTGATTTGATCTTGCCGATGGAGTTCCGGGTGCGGGAGGCAAAGAGCTTTTCAATCATCGCCGCCGGCATGGGCTCGGCAGCAGTGCCGATGCGGATGAAGCAGCCGCGTTCCGTGAGGCCGTATTTCTTTTTGGCATAAGGCTTCTCGCTGCCGCTAGCGACGATGATTTTGATGCAGGTGATGCCGCCCAGCTCTTCATCCACTACATCAAACAAGCCCATGGCGGAGGGCGTGAGGTTGTTCTTGATGCGGTCTTTGACTTTGAGCATGTCGCCATCCACATCCGCCACGCCCAGGCGGGTGCCCTCATCATCGATACCGATGTAGATAAAACCACCCTCGTGGGAGTTGAGGAAGGCGATGACTTCCTTCTCCAGATCCAGATCGGGCGTGAGTTCCCGTTTGAACTCGATGCGGTAGGTCTCAGTCATGGTGGCGGCTAGTTACTGCTCATACGCGTTGAGTCCTGAGATGTCGCGGCCTTGGGCGCGTTTGCGGAGGAGCGGGGTGAGTTCGGCCATGAGGGCGAGTTCGGCCTGGGTGCGGGCTTTCCAGCCGAGGCCGAGCGGAGCCATGAGGTCGCCGAGGTGCTCGCCATCGAAGATCATGCGCTGGAGGATGCCGTCCACGAAGGTTTGCAGGGCGGCGGTGGCGAGGCTGTGACGCTGGGCGAGGTCGGCGAGTTCCGTGGCTTGCTTTTCGGCTTTGAAGCGCTGGTAGCCCTCGCGGATGGTGGTTTCGCTGAGGCCTTCGCCCGCCTTGAGGGTGGCGATGTAGGCGGCGATTTCCTCCCGCTCGTCCATGAACTTGGCATCGGACGAAATGAGGCCGACGAGTTGCTCGCGGCTCATCTTCGACTTCTCCGGCCCCTGCGCGGAGAACTTGGCGATGAGGCCCATGATATAGTCGTAATCAATGACGGCGGAGGCGAAAAGGACGAACTCGAAATCGAGCTGGTCGATGTCGTCCGGTGTGGGCGTGTCCTTGCCTTTGCCCTGCTGGGCTTTGAGGCGCTGGGCGGTTTCCAGATAGGCACCGCGGAAGCCGAGCTGGGTTTCCTTGGGCAGGATTTGCTCGATGGTCTCTTTCTGTTCGCCGGAGATGTCGGTGTATTGGTCGAGCTGGGTTTTGAGCCGCTGGACTTCCTTGAAACGGTTGATGAAGGCGGCGCGGGCTTCGTCGCCCTTGAGATTCGGCACGGCCTCCGGGGCGGAGTCGAGGCCTTGGGATTTCATGAAGTCGTCGAGCTGCCGCACGGCGTCCTGCAGTTTCCCGATGACGACCGGGGCTTTTTCCACCAGCCAGATTTCGCGGGCTTGCGGGCCGGCCTTTTCCCCGGAGAAGAGGGCGATGGCGGCATCCACGGCGTCCTGCTGTTGGCGGAAGTCGAGGATATTGCCGTAGGGCTTGGTGCCGTTGAGCACGCGGTTGGTGCGGGAGAAGGCCTGGATCAAGCCGTGGTGCTTGAGGTTCTTGTCCACATAGAGCGTGTTCAGGTATTTCGAATCGAAGCCGGTGAGCAGCATGTCCACCACGATGGTGATGTCGATCTTGTGATGCGGAATCTTGGGGTCGGCCTTCCGCAAATCGGCATTCGACCACTGGTGATCCTTGATGCGCTTCTGCACGTCCTGATAGTAGAGATCGAACTCGCTGAGGGTGTGGTTTGAGCCGTAGCTGGTATTGTATCCGGCGACGATGGCCTTGAGGGCGGCTTTCTTTTTCTCGGGCTCGACGGCGTTGTCTTCCTTTTCCTGCGGTAGGTCTTCCTGGATCTGCTGCACGTCCTTGTCGCCCTCGGCGGGCGGGGAAAAGACGCAGGCGATGTTCAGCGGCGCGAAGTCGGGGTCGGCGGCTTGCTTCTCGGCTTGGATGGTCTGGAACAGGCCGTGGTATTCGATGGCGTCGTTGATGGAGGCGGTGGCGAGGATGGCGTTGAACTTGCGCTCGGAGGTGGATTTGTCGTGCTTGGCGAGGATGGCCTCGATGACGGCTCGCTTGGCGATGGCTTCGCCGGGCTTGGGCGGGTTTTTCCCCTCGGGCTTGTAGTAGTCGATGTGGAACTTGAGGACGTTCTGATCCTCGATCGCGTGGGTGATGGTGTAGGAATGGAGGAGCTTTTGGAAAAGTTCCTCGGTCGTCCGCATGGAGGCGTGCTCGTCCTCGATCTTCACCCGGCTGGCGTTTTCCTCAAAGATGGGCGTGCCGGTGAAACCGAAGAGCTGGGAGTTCGGGAAGAACTCCTTGATGGCCTTGTGGTTCTCGCCGAACTGGGAGCGGTGGCACTCGTCGAAGATGAAGACGATGCGTTTTTTCCGCAGGGGTTCGAGCTGCTGCTTGTAGTTCTTCTTGTTGGTGCCATCCAGGGCGATGCCGAGCTTCTGGATGGTGGTGACGATGACCTTGTCGGCGTAGTCATCGGAGAGCAGGCGGCGGACGAGGGTGGCGGTGTTGGTGTTTTCCTCGACGCAGCCTTCCTGGAACTTGTTGAACTCTTCGCGCGTCTGGCGGTCGAGATCCTTGCGATCCACGACGAAGAGGCATTTCTCGATGTCGGGATTGTCCTTGAGCAGGGTGGAGGCTTTGAAGGAGGTGAGCGTCTTGCCGCTGCCGGTGGTGCTCCAGATGTAGCCGTTGCCGCTGTTGTCGCGGATGCACTCTACGATGCTTTTCACCTGATAGATCTGATACGGGCGCATCATCAGGAGCTTCTGCTCACCCGCCATGAGCACCATGTAGCGGCTGATCATCTGGCCGAGGGTGCATTTGACGAGGAAGGTGGAGGCGAAGTCGTCGAGGTGGGTGATCTTCTTGTTATCCTCGCTGGCGAACTGGTAGATGGGGAGGAAGCGCTCGTCCTGGTTGAAGGCGAAATGGCGGGCGTTGTTGTTGGCGAAGAAGTAGGTATTGCTGCGGTTGCTGACGATGAAGAGCTGGAGGAAGCAGAGGAGGGTCTTGGAGTAGCCGTTGCCGGGGTCGTTTTTGTAATCGACGATCTGCTCCATGGCGCGGCGCGGATTGATGCGGAGGTTTTTCAGCTCGATCTGCACGCAGGGCACGCCGTTGATGAGGATGATGACGTCGTAACGGTGATGGCTGTTGTCAGTGTTGATGCGGAGCTGGTTGACGATCTCGAAGGTGTTTTTGCACCAGTCCTTGATGTTGACGAGGGTGTAGTTCAGCGGCGTGCCGTCATCGCGGGTGAAACTGTTCATCGCGCGGAGGGTCTTGGCGGCGGTGAAGACATCCGGGGTGATGATCTCCTCCATGAGCCGGGAGAACTCGGAATCGGTGAGGTGGACGCGGTTCAGTGCCTCGAACTTTTCGCGGAAGTTGGCTTCAAGGCTGGCGCGGTCGCGGATGTCCGGGCGGTATTCGTATTTCAGGCTGCGGAGCTTTCCGATAAATGCGTCTTCGATGTGCTCCTCCTTGAGAACGGAACTCGGCTGTTTCCAGTCTTTGTCGTAGGTAAACTTGTCGGGAGTCATGGCGAAGAAATGTATCCGGACAATCAGGCGAGGGTAAACGCTTCCTTAATTGCAGGCCATTCGGTGACGTCATTCCTAACCACTCCCAGTCATTCGGGAAGGAAAAACGCCCTTCACCCTATTCCCGTCACGGTGCACATTCTAAGGATATTTTTCGGAAAACAGAACACTCGAATGCTTGATTGATTTCCTGCCACACTGATGAAGTATCCCGTAGGAATGAACGATAGCTTTTCAAAGATCGGACAAAGACTCGCAGGAGGCAGTGGAATAGGCGAACTGATGGACGACCTCGGCAATGCCATGGCCAATGCCGGACCCGACCTGAAAATGCTCGGTGGAGGCCAGCCCGCGCAAATTCCCGGAATCAACCGAATCTGGCAGGACAGACTTCGTGAAATCGCAGATGATGATGCGGCATCAAAGAAGATGCTCACGACCTACGATCCGCCACAGGGAAACCCGGAGTTCATCAAAGCGGTCGCGGAGTTACTTAAAAGTTCCTTCGGATGGGAAATCGGGCCGGAGAACATTGCTCTCACCAGCGGTGGCCAGACCGCGTTCTTCTACCTCTTCAACCTGCTGGCCGGTGAAATGCCGGACGGCTCGAACCGCAAAATCCTTTTTCCGCTGGTCCCGGAATACATCGGATACGCAGCGCAAGGTCTGGATCCGGGCATGTTCCGTGCCTTCCGCCCGGAAATCGAACACACCGGACCCAACGAATTCAAATATCACGTCGATTTCGAAAAGCTCCACATTGATTCCGACGTCGCCGCTATCTGTGTGTCCCGCCCCACCAATCCGACTGGCAACGTGCTCAGCGATGCCGAGCTTAAACACCTGTCCGACATCGCCAGGGAAAACGACATCCCGCTCATTATCGACAACGCCTACGGAGCTCCTTTCCCGGGAATCATTTTCACCGAGGCAACACCCCTATGGGACGAGCATGTGATCCTGACCCTGAGTTTATCCAAACTCGGCCTGCCGGGCACGCGAACCGGCATCGTCGTCGGCCCACCGGAAATCATCTCCGCAGTCTCCTCAATGACCGCGATCACCGGCTTGTCCAACCCGTGCATCGGTCAGCAGATCACCCTGCCCCTCATCCGCAGCGGCGAAATTCTCGAACTCAGCAAAGAGGTTATCCAACCCTACTACAAAGAGAAATCCCGTATCGCAAGACAGGCGGCTCGTGAAATATTCGGCGATGCGTTCGAATGGAACATGCACGTCAGCGAAGGCGCGCTGTTCCTCTGGATGTGGTTCCCGGAACTGCCGATCTCTTCAAAAGAACTCTACCAACGACTCAAGAAGCGCGAAGTCCTCGTCATCCCCGGAGAGCATTTCTTCTTCGGCTGCGACGATACCGAATGGCGCCACCGCCAGGAATGCATCCGCGTCTCCTTCGCCATGGATGAACAAATCGTCCGCGACGGCCTCACGATCATAGCGGAGGAAGTAGAAAAGGCTTCCTGCAAGAGCTAGTAGCTCGCCTTCTTACTCCGCCAGCATGATCACCAGTTGTCCGCTCTCTATACGAATTTCCTCGATTCCAGACAGGGTGCCACCGTTGCCGAAGATTTCCGCGAGCAGATCTTTACCCTTCATTCCACCGAGCCAATCGTTGGGGAGCGAGGCACCCCAGACCGTGAGGTCATCGAGAACCAAAGAAGGTCGGGAATCGATGGTCTCGACAAGGAAACGGGCGCGGGCTTTGAGCCTCTTGCCACCGAGCACCGGGATATCATCAGCGAGGTCACTTTCCACCCGGGCATGGATTTCGCCGGGGACGAGTTCGAAGCTGACTTTATCGCCGAATTCAGTGTTCTCGTTAATGAGACCGTTGATTTCCCTTTCAGTGAGAACTATTTCTTTCGATCCAGCCTCATAGGAAGGCTCCGCTTCAATCGTCTGAATCTTCTGCTCGACTGCCAGGACTTCCTGTTGGGAGAGTTCGACCGGTTTGATCGGGCGGTTATACCAGAAATAGGCCCCGGCTACCGAAACGATAACAATCAGTGAAACGATCAGGATGACCGGTAGGCACGAAGCTTTTTTCCGAGTTGGAATTTCGCTGGAAGGGAGATCCGGTGGCTCCTGCGTGTCTGTGGTAGCTAATTCCATGATGCGACGGTAACCGAGGTATCGCATCGGGCAAAGCTGCTATTTCAGCGGCTCCAGCACTTTGATTTTTATATTACGGAAACAGACGTCATTGCCGTGATCCTGAAGGCAGATGTGCCCGGCGTCGGCAGTTCCGAACTGCTCCCATTCCGCGAATTTGGATTTCGCGACTCTTTCCTTCCAGTCCTCGGACCCGATTTCGTATTCGACGTATTTCTCGCCGTTCAGCCAGTGCTCGCACTTGTAGGTTCCGGTTGGTGTCTTCTGGCATTTCAGAACGAAGTGATTCCATTCGCCTGCCGGTTTCGAGGTGTCTTTCTCAGTGGAGTAAAGTTCATACAACCAGCCGGATTTCTGCATCTTGGGTTCGTTCTCGCCATCGAGTATCTGTGCTTCAGGTCCTGTTTTGTAGGAGGGTCCGTCGGTTTCCAGTACCTTGAACATGATCCCGGAATTTCCGTTCTTGCTGATCCTCCATTCACACTGGAATTCGAAGTTCTCATACTTGTCCTTGGTGATCACGTCTCCCCCGCCCTTGCGGCAGAGCGCACCGTCCTCGATCACCCACTTGTCAGGAACCGAATCCTTCTTGTAGCCACGGAGACTTTTGGAGGCGTCCTTTCCATCAAATAGCAGGATCCAGCCATCGGCTTTTTCCTTTTCGGTCAGGGTATTGAGTGCTGCTTCCTCGGCGAATGCTGAGGAAATCAGGAGGGCTGAGAAAATGGTGGCAATGGCTTTCATAAATTAATTGGTATGTTGCAACTGTTTGAATACTGCAACGAACAGAAAGTCTTTCAAAAGCAAAAACCTCCGCAGAGAATTTCCACGGAGGTTTTGTTGAACCCTTTAGCTGAAAACCGATCAGGCCTTCTTCACATCGACCCATTGTCCGGACTTGGCGGACTCGAGGATCGCGTCGCAGACATACTGGGTGCCGAGCGCGTTTCGGAAGTCCGGATAGCGCTTTTCGGCGGATGGATCGTCGAGCGACTTGCAGAACTCCACTAGCGCATGAGTGAACGAGTGCTCGTAGCCGAGGCAGAGACCCGGAACCCACCAGTTGCCAGCGTATGGATGGTCGCCGTCGGAACAATGGATCGTGCTCCAGCCACGGCGGTCGCCCGGCACAGCATGATCGAAGTATTCCAGCTTGTTGAGGTCGTGAAGGTCCCATGAGAGCGACTTGTGCTCACCGTTGATTTCGAAGGTGTTGAGCGCCTTGTGACCACGCGCGTAACGGGTCGATTCGAAGATCGCCAGCGACCCGTTTTCGAAACGAGCGAGAAAGGCAGCCGCATCATCAATCGTGACCGGATGTTTCTCGCCAGTGTCCTGATGGATACGCTCCTTGATAAAGGTTTCGGTCATCGCGGTGACGGATACGATGTCACCGTTTATCCAGCGTGCGGTATCGATGCAGTGGGCGAGAAGGTCGCCGGTCACACCGGAACCCGCTGCCGCCGCGTCGAGACGCCATAGAGCGGCACCACCTTGCGGAAGATCTTCCGAAATCGTCCAGTCCTGGAGGAAATTCGCACGGTAATGAAATACGCGGCCGAGTTCTCCAGCATCGACGATGTTTTTCGCAAGACTGACTGCGGGGAGGAATCGGTAGTTATACCAAACAAGGTTCGGCAGGCCGGATTTCTCCACAGCTTCAACCATCTTTTCGCCTTCCGGTCCGTTCAGGGCCAGCGGTTTTTCGCAAAGGATCATCTTGCCGTTTTCGATACAGGCGAGAGCGATCTCGGCGTGCGAATTGTTCGGCGTGCAGATATCGATCGCGTCGATATCGTCGCGTTTCACCATCTCGCGCCAGTCGGTTTCGTACGAGGCATATCCCCACTTCTCAGCGAAGGCTTTGACCTTTTCTTCATCACGGCCGCAGACCGCCTGACGGACGGGCACGTGCTCGGTGTCGAAGAAGTGATCGATCTGGGAGTATGCGTTCGAATGCGTCCGGCCCATGAAGCCGTAGCCGATGAGTCCGATTCTAATTTCTTTTTTAGCCATAGGTATTTGAGTGATTCGGGTTTGTTTGGATCAGACGGCTTTATCGACATCGACCATTGCTTTGAGGATCGCGTTCCATGTGGATGGATCTTCGAGGACTGAATTGTCGAACATACACCCATCCCAGCAGATATGCTTGATGCCACGCTCGGCGGCTCCTTCAAGCCAGTAGGTCGAGCACTTCGCGATATCCATTTTGCCGTTCGGATCGTCCGCAGGGCAATGACGACCGGTCTTGTCGTGCGAGCCTGTTCCGTGCACGGAACCGTCGTTCTGCGCGACATGGAAGTCGATCGTCCAAGGCCGTAGGGCATCGGTCATGATCTTGTAAGCGGCCCAGAACTCGTCGTCGCTGTAGCCTTCTTTCAGGAGTACTGCCTCGGGAGCGTTATACCCCATCAGGTAAAGATAAGTGTGGGCGAGGTCAGCTTGGAAACCAACGACACCTGGCATTGCAGTTGCTTCGAGGGTATTCATCGCGGCTTTCCATGAGTGGAAACCACCCCAGCAGATCTCTCCCTCAGCCGCGATGCGCTCGCCGTATTGCTCAGCGATCTTACCCGCTTCGCGGAACGTCGCGGCAACCTTGGCAGTATTACCCGCGATATCCTTTGCGAAATCCTCGGTACCACCGGCCGTATCGACACGGATGATTCCGGATTTACGGACACCGTGTTCGTTGAGAATTTTTGCAACACGGCAGGTCTTCTCGACAGCGAGCACGAAGTTCTTGCGGTCCTCATCTGATCCGAAAGCCGGACCACCGACCGTGCCGGGCCAGACTGGAGCGACGATCGAACCGACCGAGAGACCTTTCGATGCGATCTTGTCCGCCATTTTCCGAATCTCGTCATCCGAGGCATCGGGGTCTGTGTGCGGATGAAAATTGAACAGATCGACACCATCATACTTGCGTCCGTCAACCTCGGCGGCAGCCGTCAGGTCGAGCATATGTTCCAGTGAAATTGGCGGATGGTCCGTATCGGGTTCTTTGCCGACCAGACCTGGCCACATTGCGTTGTGTAATTTTAGAGAACTCATGGGTGGAGAAGTTTTTGCCGTCTATGACCCCACTTGTCAAACAAGTAGGACAAATCCGAAGAAAAAGACACAGAAACGGAAATCTCAACGTGAGATCCAAGCATTCAGGACTAGCCCATAAACCTTGGACCTCGGAACCTTGATACGCTCTTCGAGCCTTGAAAATAACGCCCCATCCATCATCCGAAGCGTTTCCTCGGCGAGCATCGCCGGTAGCACGCTCGCGACTCGCAGACGCTTCTTCGCAAGCTTGTTCGAGTATTCTTGCCCCGTTGCGACCTTCTTCACGGCCCTCCCGCGCCATCTGGAAAACTCCTTCATCAAGCCCACTTTATCTTCCGTATTTGTCACCGGCAGGTAACACCTTCCCGCTTTCAGATCCTCCGGTAGATCACGGAGAATGTTCACAATTTGCAGGCCCTTGCCATACTCGATGCCAAGTTCAACTAGTTCTGCCTCCGGAGAATCCGAGAAACCTTTCCCCAGCGTCTGGAATCCAAGCTTTGTCCAGAAACTCCCGACGCAACCCGCAACCCGCCACGTGTAATCATCCAACGCCGCCTCATCAGAAAGACAAACGACGTTTTCATCGTCCGCTTCGCCGAAACGTTCCAGATCCAGCTTCTGCCCTCCGATGATCGTTTCCAGAACCTCGCGGACCAATACCTGTTCCCCACCCGATAGCGTTTCCAGCGCAGAAATCACCTCCCCACTCCTCAACAGCAAAATCCGCTCCGCTTCATCGCAGACACCCTCTGCCAATTCCCACGGAAGCTTCCCCACATCTCCCCTCACCTGCCGGGAAAAATCATCCAGAAAATTGATACGGTCCTGAGCCGGGACAGACACAGAGTCAGCTATCGTATCGCTTGCGCGCGCCAGTAGATAGGCAATCCCTGCTGGCCTACGCATCGGGCCGGGAAGAAACCGGAGACTCAGATAAAATGAACGCGATACCGCTTTCAGGACATCCGTTTCCAGTTCAACGCCCATCACTCACTCGTCCATCGAAAGTATCCGACCACAGTTCTCACATTGCGTGATTTCCTTCTCTTGATGAACCGCGATCTCGGTCGAGGCGATAACTTTCATGTGGCAGCCAGTGCATTGACCGGCGCGCAAGGTCGCGATGGCCATCCCGTCTTTCGATTTCATCAATTTATCATAGAGTGGCAAAAGATCCTCGGAGACATCGGCGAGCAGTTTCTCGCGCTCCGCTTCAGTCTCTTTCAACTGTTCCTCCATGTTGGCGTGACGTTCCTTGATGGAAGCCAGATCCGCCTCAACTACCTTCTGACTCTTAGCCAAACACTCCTGCCCTTCCTTTTCCTTTTGACGGAAAGTATCGACCTCTTCCATCGCTTCGAGCTCTTTTGTCTCAAATGCGTCGACGTCTTTTTTATATCGGACGATCTCGTTGCCGAGCGCGTTGTATTCGTCGTTCTTCTTCGTTTCGAATTGCTGGGTTTGCAGGCGCTTGATCGTTGTTCGGCGCGTTTCCGCATCCATCTCGATCTGCTTCACCTTTAGCTCGGCAACTTTCAGTTCGTCGTGGGCTTTCTTCAAAACCTCCGTATCACCCGCCAGTTTCGCCTTCGCCCGCGCCTCTTCCTGCGGATGTCTCGCCAGCTCCTTCCGGAGTTTCATCAGGCGCTGGTCCCTATCCTGCAAAATCAATAAACTCCGGATCTCATCCAACATGCCGAATGTTTATCTCCCGCCCGCCCGCTCCGCAAGCCCTGCTTGCTTCTCATTTCTTATTCGCCGTATCGCATCCGCCGCATAGAGAGCGATCGCCAACCAGATCAGCCCGAAGGACATCAGCCGCACCGATGTCATCGGCTCGCCATACATTTTCCAACCGATGAAAAACTGCATGGTCGGCCCGATGAACTGCAGCATCCCCAGAGTGCTCAGGCGGATATTCCGGCTCGCAAAACCAAATAACAACAATGGAATCGCAGTCACCACCCCGGTGCCGATCAGTAGCGCGGCGCTCACCCAATCCCCCCCGAACGCCTCCGGCACACTCGCATGCTGCCAAAGCAACCATCCCAATGCCACAGGCACCAGGATACTGGACTCAACCGTGAGCCCGCTCAGCGCACCAAGTGGCGAGCGTTTCCTCACCACCCCGTAGAGGGAAAAACTCAACCCCAACGAGATCGCCACCCACGGAAAATGGCCGACTCCCGGGATCTGCACCATCACTCCCGCGAATGCCGTCACAATCGCCACCATCTGCAAACGGTTCTGTCTTTCCCCGAACCAGATCGCCCCGAACAGCATATTGAGGAACGGATTGATGTAATACCCCAGTGCCCCTTCGATCATACGATCATTCACCGTCGCCCAAACATACAGCACCCAGTTCGCACCGATCAGAATTCCTGAAACCAAATGCCACGCAAGAATCTTCGGATCATGGCTAATCTTCGTTTTCCGCAGCCACAGCAGCGGCCAAAGCATCAGGCAGGTCCATATCGTACGCTGCGCGACGATGCTCGCCGGATTGAAGGACTCCAGATGCTTCCAATAGATCGGCAAGATTCCCCACAGCCCGAAAGCCAGCACTCCCGCCATAGTTCCCCGCGCGTTCCCCGTCACAAGCATTTCCTAAATCACTCAGCACTTCCAAGCAACTCCCGCCCGATCTTTTCTTACTTGGAGTTTAAAGTTTAAAATTTAAAGTTTCCAGCGTGTCCGAACCCCGCCTCAGCATCCCACGTTACGCCATGGCGCTCGCCCACGTCGCCAGCCTCCGCTCCGAGGACCCATTCCGGAAAGTCGGCGCCGCCGCCCTGGACCACGACAATCGAGTGATCGCCACCGCCTACAACGGCCTCGCCCCCGGCTTCGATGCTCCCGCCGATTTCTGGAACGACCGCGACGCCCGGCAGAAGTTCATGCTACATGCCGAGATCAATCTCTGCTCACTATTCAAACGCGGCGAAGTCAAGATCGTCGCCACCACCACCATGCCCTGCACCGCCTGCATGCAGACCCTCTGCGCCTACGGAATTAAGGAGATATATTTCGAGGAAATTTATAAAGCCTCCGACGCACCCGAGATCGCCAAGCTCTACGGCATCCACCTCGAGCGGGTGAACGATTTTCCGAGATCTTGAAGCATCTGAGGGGACCGCACGCGCCACCGCGTGCTGATTCCGGCGCCCTCGCCGGAATCGTGGCTCGAACAACCAATTCCTGTCGACTACCAGAAAGAGCCGGAGCCACATATTCTTTCCAGCCGCCGGGCAGCGAGAGCGCAGCCCGGTGCACGCGGTGGCGCGTGCGCTCCCCGTCCGGCTTCGCCGCTGCATTCACGGCCCGCATCGTCCGGATGGGAAATGGTTCCTCGCATTTTCCCGCAGTATCCTGAGGGCAACGGCCAGGGACTCACCGAGGACGAAGCCGTGGAATCCCTCAGGGGTGCCATCATCCTTCTCATTGAGGATCGCCGTGAGGACGCACGCGCCAACCTCCAAACCGGGGAGAAACTGATACCGCTCGCCCTCGCATGAAGCGCAGGGGTGCAACTGAAAGTGGTGGGCAGGGATGGACCTCCGGGCCGTCCGGGAAAGGTGGCGGCACGATGTGCCTGATGGTCGAAAGCTCTCGCCCCCAATGTCGGATCATTTCGAGCGGAAGGGGTGGTTCGTGGGTTTGATGCCGAGGAGAGCTGATAGATCCGGACCGCTCGGAGAGACGGTCCCTGCCTTGCGCGGGTATGGACACATGGCGTGGGTTGTAGTTTTTTGGGAATCGCCACCGCCTTTCTCCACGCGAGATGGGCGCCGTAGATGAGTACATGCAGTCCTTCAGGGAGCTTAAGCAAATCTCCTTCATCCCAGAGGAAACCCAGTTGCTTCACACCTTAAGCCTCCGTTAACCGGACAACCAAGGTGTACCTTGGCCTAGTTTTGTCTCTTCCTTCCGCAATTCCTCTCCATTGAAAGTTGAGAGTTGGAGGTTGAAAGTTCACCCGACTCCCGTTACAGCCTGCGCATGGCAAAGAAACCAGTAGTGCTCATCATCCGCGATGGTTGGGGAACCAACCCAGGCGGGAAGGAAACCGCGGAAAAGGACGGCAACGCCGTAATCCTCGCAAATACACCTTTCGCCGACGAAACCCTGACCCGCTACCCACACAGCTTCCTCTCCGCCTCCGGCATGGATGTCGGCCTGCCGGACGGGCAAATGGGCAACTCCGAAGTCGGACACCTCAATCTCGGCGCGGGCCGCATCGTTTATCAGGATTTCACGCGAATCAACAAAGCCATCGAAGACGGCTCCATCGCCAAAAACGAAGTCTTCAAAAAAGCCCTTGAGAAAGCCAAGTCCGGTCGCCTCCACTTCGTCGGCCTCGTCTCGGACGGCGGCGTGCATTCCCATCAGGACCAACTCATCGCCATGACCAAAATGGCCGCCGACGCCGGCGTGAAAGATATCTTCATCCACGCGATCACCGACGGACGCGATACCTCCCCCACAGGCGGTGCCGGTTATCTCTCCAAAGTCGAAGACGAGACCGCCAAATCCGGCGCGAAGATCGCCACGGTCGTCGGCCGCTACTTCGCCATGGATCGCGACAAACGCTGGGACCGCGTCAAACTCGCATGGGACGCCATCGTCCACGGAATCGGCGCAAAAAAAGACATACTTGCTTCAGAAGCAGTCGCCGAGGTGTATGCAGACGAAAGCAAAACCGATGAGTTCATGCCCGCCATGGTCTTCACCGAGCCCGATACCCAACGCGTCCGCGACGGCGACGTCGTACTCTTCTTCAACTTCCGCGCCGACCGCGCCCGCGAGCTCTCCCAGGCTTTCTTACTAAGAGACTTCGATGGCTTCGACCGCGGCCAGGTGCCTGACGTCCACTACGTCACCCTAACCGTCTACGACGAAACCTACCCATGCGAGGCGATCTTCACCCCGCAGACACTTGAAATGACCCTAGGCGAAACCGTCGCCAACGCTGGTTTCAAGCAAATGCGCATCGCCGAAACCGAAAAATACCCCCACGTCACCTATTTCTTCAACGGCGGAGTCGAGCAGGAAAACAAAGGCGAAAAACGCTTCATCATCCCCTCCCCGAAAGACGTACCCACCTACGACTTCAAACCGGAGATGTCCGCCGCTGAAGTCACCCAGACGGTGCTCGATAACCTCAAAGAATTCGACCTGGTCATCCTCAACTTCGCCAACCCCGACATGGTCGGCCACACCGGCGTCGTCGAAGCCGCCAAAAAAGCGGTCGAAACCATCGACGCCTCGGTCCAATCCATCGTCGAGCAAACCCTCCGCCTCGGTGGCAAACTCCTCATCACCGCCGACCACGGCAACTGCGAATACATGCGCAACCCCGACGGCTCCCCCAACACCGCCCACACCACCAACCTCGTCGAGATCATCTATGTCGCCGACGACGCCTCTTCCAAACACATGCGCGACGGTATCCTGGCCGACGTCGCCCCCACACTCCTGGAAATGCTCGACCTGAAACAACCCGAGCAAATGACCGGTACCTCTCTACTCAAATAACCAAGGAGAGGCGGACGCAGATCTGCCCGGCAAGCCCCCACCCAACCACTCCTTGGGTTCACTTCGTCCAAACCCCCGCCAATTTGCATTGCGCGGTGGTGGGTGGTGGGATGGGATTGGTGGTGGTTGATCCTGAGCCATGGGCGGGGACTTTGTCGTCAACGGCGGTGGTCCAGTCGCTCAGGTCGGTGCTGCTGCGGATCTCAAAGGCGGTGCCCGGCTGAGGTGGCCAGGTGAGATGGGGCGATCCGTCCGGCTGCCGGTTACCATTGAGAAAGAAGTTGCTGTTGGGATCGAGCGGATCGGGGCCGATCCGTAGCTCATTTCCATCGCGGGTGTTGTAGCCGTCTGAGTTGTCGTTGTCGGGGTGGGTTTCCCCTGCATCGACCAGGCCGTTCAGGTTAGTATCCTCGTCGCGATCGTCGATGCGGTCATTGTTGGGGATCGAGACGGCATTTCCAGCCGGAGGGAACTGATGGTCGGCAGCATGGGCTCACACGATCATTGAGGATGACAAAATGACAGTCACGATAGATTTTTTCATTTTGTGTTTTTGGTCGGTGTTTTCAGATGTGGGAAGACTTGTGCCGGGCGGCGAATGCTATGTAGGAGAGATTTGACAAGCCTTCAAAAGCCTTGGCATATCAAAGCCCATGTCCACTCGAAATCCGACCCAAGTCCGATGGCCATTCCGAAAACTCTGGAATCATCCGCATCTCGGGACACTGACCAACGACCTAGAGATCGAATCCAAAAATGTCTGCGCGGGCTGGGGATACAGGCCAAGCGGAAAATCAGCTCAGGAGCGTGCTCTGAAATCCAATGGACAAATGCTTTTGCTCGAAGACGCATTTGTCCGCTCAATGAAACCCGGAATCGGGCAAGTCTATGGGTTGGTTTCCGATTCCCGCGGTATTTACTACGATGCCAGTGGTCAAAGTGATCTCATTGAGTCCCTAAACACTGACAAATTGTCCGGTTGGATGCGAAATACTCCCGGCCACAAGTCAGTCGAAATACTTGCCCAGATTTCTCGCTTCAAGGATTCCAAGGTCTCGAAATACAATTGGTATCCAGGAGATTTTGTTTCCAGACGCCCCTCGGAAATAGGAATCATGGTTGTCGACCAAACAAAAGGCGATACATCGCTTGGCTATGGCGGAGTCAATGAATCCGATTTTGATCGCATGGTCAAAAACGCACTCGACGAACACCCTGATAAACCAATCTATCTTCGATCACATCCCGACCACGCTTATCGCGGCAAGCATTCTTGCTTCTCGCCATGGATTTTCGAAGAGGAACGGGTGAAAATTCTACCCTCCGATATATCGCCTGCCGAATGCTTTGAATTCTGCGACGAAGTCTATACCGCGACCTCACTCATGGGTATGGAGGCACTGCTGCATGGTAGAAAAGTTAAGACATACGGCTGGAATTTTTATGCAGGATGGGGACTTACTGAAGACCGTTGTAAGAATCCGCACCAGCACAGAGACCGGAAAATCAGCCTCGAGAGGCTCTTTGAGGCAGCATACCTTCAATATTCTCATTACTTCGACCCTGATACGGGGGCTGCTTGCGGTCTGGACCGCATCGTGGATCACGTGAGCCTCCAGCGAGAAATTGCTGCGCAAAATTCTGGAACCAGGGTCTCCGTTTCATGGGTTCCTTGGAACCGGACTTTGGCAGATAGCTTTTTCAGTTCTCCCGGTTGTAATCTGATACACACCGACAATATTACCGAGCTTGAGAGCGAACTTTCTGAAAATTCCGACGCAAAACTCCTCCTCTGGGGTTTGCAACCCACCCCACCCTCCAACAAATATCCCGTTGTCCGAATTGAAGACGGCTTCCTTAGATCAAGCGGGCTTGGAGCAACTTTTCATCGTCCCCTCTCGTGGGTATTCGACGATGAAGGTATTTATTTTGACCCTACGAATCCCAGTCGACTTGAGAGCATACTCCAAAATGGAGATTTTTCTGAAACTGATCTGAACCACACCAATGAAATTTCCGATTTTCTTAAAAAGAATCGTCTGTCTAAATACAATTTAGCGCAATCCAAAGTCACTTGGAGTAAATCTCAGGCGAGCGGCAGAAAAATAATCCTAATTCCCGGCCAAGTGGAACTGGATGCCTCCATTAAGGCTGGTAGCCCAGAAATCAAAACAAACGGTGAACTGCTCCGGCGTGTTCGAAAAGAACAACCTGATGCCTATCTGATATTCAAATGCCATCCAGACCTCGTTGCCGGTGCACGCCATGGCAAACTTTTACCCGATGGAGCCGAAGAAGTCTCCGACCTTGTAGTCACCAGCGGGAATATTATCGAATGGTTGGAACTTTGCGACGAAGTTTACACCATGACTTCGACAGTGGGCTTTGAAGCTATATTGCGCGGTATTCCCGTCAGAACCTATGGCATGCCTTTCTACGCTGGATGGGGCCTCAGTCGAGATCTCCTGACATGCCCCCGCAGAACCCGTCAACTTACGGTAGCCGAACTGGTTTGTGGTGCTCTCATCCGCTACCCCCGATACTTGAACCCGATCAACAACGAATTCACAACCGCGCTCCAGATTGCCAAACTTCTCGCACCCGGAAAGAACGTTGGACAGCGCAGAGCATGGTATTTGCGAATTGTTTCGATTTTGAAGGGACTATGGGTAAAAATGAATCGCAGGTAGTTAACCATTGAATCCTTCCCACACAGACTCTCCTCTCAAAATCGAAGTCGTCACGGACACGTATTTGCCAGATATCAATGGCGTTGCAATTTCTCTGGGCAGCCTTGTGGGTGGCCTTCGGAAGCTCGGTCACGAGGTAACAATTCTCCGGTCAGGCAAGGCTGTGGGTCCGGGAGAATCAGCAATATTTTCGTGGCCACTTCCTGGTTACTGGGAAGTCAATGTAGGGGCACCATTTTTTGGCCAGATCAAACGAAGGTGGCAAACAGCCCCCCCGGATATCGTATATATCGCTATCGAAACACCGCTGGGATTTTCAGCTATGACTGCTGCCCGCAAGTTGGGCATCCCGCTGGTGGGGGGATTTCACACGAATTTTAAAGAATATCTGGTTGATTATGGTCTGGGACTGATCGCAAAGCCTGTCGGACTCTACCAAAAATGGTTTCATAGCAAGTTACTCAAGACCTTGGTTCCATCGCCTGGGATGCATAAAAAACTCGACTCCGAGGGATTTTCAAATATCGAAATCCTGGGTCGAGGTGTCGATACCGACCTGTATTCTCCAGAGAAAAGGAGTGCTTCGCTAAGAGCCAAATGGGGAGTCAACGACGACACACCAATAGCGTTGGTGGTAGGCAGAGTCTCGGGTGAAAAAAATATCGAACTGGCTATCAAGTCCTTCAAAAGCATGCGCAAAATCTGCCCGGAAATGGTAGCGATCGTTGTGGGTGACGGCCCGGTTTGTAAAAAGCTCGCGAAAGCCAATCCTGAAGTCCGCTTCCCCGGCTACCTCACCGGAGAAACACTCGCCGAATGCTACGCATCATGTGACATGTTATTTTTTCCCAGTGAAACCGAGACTTTCGGAAATGTCACACTTGAAGCGATGGCTTCGGGATTAGCCATACTCGCATACGACTATGCAGCAGCAGGTTGGCACGGCACCAACGGGGTGAATTGCCTGAAAGTGCCCAAAGGTGATGAAGACGCGTTCATTTCAGCAGCAGAATCGATGTTGGATACCAATTTGAGGAAACGCATCGGTTCCCAAGCGAGAGTTACAGCTGAAAAGCTGGGATGGAAGGCAGTTGTAGCTGATTTCGAGGCTATCCTGAAGCATGCGGTCGCTTCATCATCCTGAGCTTAAAACACAATTAGAGTCCCTACACTACGGATAGAAATTTTTCAAGGTAGTCGGTTCTGCTTGCGGCACGAAGTTCGCGCTTGGGCAGGCTTTTGGGTTTCTTCCCCTCGAAGGGCATTCAGCACACATTCCGCACCTTATCCGCACCGTTCTCCGTCTAATTCGCGGTTTGGATTTTGTTAGGGGCGACGCTGGGTTTCGCTTCTTTTGGGTGGGATGGTGTAGATGGTTTCATCAAATCCCAGTGCTTTCAAATACTCCATACCT
>Ga0222650_1000112_pt1 | contig 74081 bp, 48 predicted proteins | sample AntAcemetagen367_FD_179820 | JGI IMG/M metagenome (GOLD analysis project Ga0222650, IMG submission 179820) | Saline water microbial communities from Ace Lake, Antarctica - #367 | ecosystem: Environmental > Aquatic > Non-marine Saline and Alkaline > Saline | place: Antarctica: Ace Lake... | reverse complement strand
AAGGCCGTGGCGAAGAAAGCCGTGGCGAAGAAGGCCGTGGCGAAGAAAGCCGTGGCGAAGAAGGCCGTGGCGAAGAAGGCCGTGGCGAAGAAAGCCTTGGCGAAAAAGGCTGTGGCGAAAAAGACGACTTCAAAAAAGGGGGGGGCGAAAGTCGCCAGTCCGGCAAAGGTACCTAAAAAAGTCGCTCAAAAAGCGGCCAAGAGAGCGGTGAGAAAGAAGGGTGTTGAGGCTGAGGATCTTCCTCCGGTGATTGTAAAGCGCCGGTATGTGCGGCCCGAGAAGGTCGCTAAATTGACGATGTTTGAAAAAAAGCAAAGGCAAAGGCTTCTCGATCTGAGGGATCAGATCTCTGACATGATGTATGGGATTCAGAATGACACCATTAAGAAGGGTTCTGAGGGAAGTGATGCGAGTGGAGCCGGAATGCACCAGGGCGATGCTGGTTCGGATGCTTACGATCGCGATTTCGCCTTGAATATGCTCTCGAAGGAAGCGAACGCTTTGGGTGAGATTGAGCAAGCTTTACAGCGACTTGAGCTGGGAACCTATGGGGTTTGCGAGGAATCGGGGGCGAAAATCCCAAATCCAAGACTTGAGGCGATGCCATTTGCCCGTCTCACGGTGGAGCGGCAGGCCGCCAAGGAGCAGGAGAATTCGACACGGGATTTTTCGAGACCCAACTATGGCTTCAACTAGCCAAGTTCAACTTTTCGGCCTCTTGTGCGAAACTTTTTGCTTGAGGGTTTGTTTAAATCTAATAATCGATTAACCCTTGTTGAAATATGAAAAGCCTAATCCCCATTGCAGCATCCTGCCTCCTCGCTGGAGGAGCCATCGGTTACGTCTTCGGAAACAACGGAAGTGAAATCACCGAGAATGACAAGACCAATGAAAAAAAGGGTGGTAGCAGTCCCGCAAGCTCCCGGTCAATGTCGGGATCTTCATCGGAAGGTGGTGGGGCGAAGTCCCGGAAGCCAATGACTTATGAGGAAGTCGCGGCGACTCCGGGGCAGACCGCCCGTCTGCAAGCGCTTGTCGATCGTTACTCCGGGTTGACCAGCGAGGAATTTGCCCTCGAGGTCGAGAAACTCAATGGTTTGCCCATGGGGGAACGCATGATGACTGGGTATATTCTTTTCGGAGCTTGGGCTGAAGTCTCGCCCTATGACGCCCTTGACCACTCCAAGACGATGGGGATGACAGGGGGATTTGTTCGCCCGACCATTTTGCAAAGTTGGGCTTCAACCGATCCCAAGGGCGCTTCGCGTTACTACGAGTCAAATAAGGGTGAATTTGCAATGATGGGGATGATGGGCCGCGGCCGTGGGGGTGGTTCATCCGGCGCTGCGACTATCGCAGGCGAGTGGGCCAAACAGGATCCCGATGGTGCTTTGGCTTGGGCCAAGACCCTTGAGGGGAAAGACTCCGAACAGGCGACGGTGAAAGCGCTCTCCCAAATCGCGAGCACGGATCCGGAGAGAGCTGCGGGACTGACATCAGGGCTCGAAGGCACTGCTTTGGCCTCCGCCAACAAGGATATCGCCGGAGAATGGGCGAAGAGCGATTGGGGGAAAACCGAATCATTTATCGCCGGCCTTCCGGCGGACCAGCAGGGAGATGCTCTTGGCGCAGCGGTGCGTTCACTTGCCAATGAAAACCCAACCTTAGCAGCGACCAAGGCTCTTGAAATCCCGGAGGGGGGAGCCCGCGATGAGGCTGTTGAGAGCGTAGCGGAGTCCATGGCCCGTGAAAACCCCGCTGAAGCAGCGGATTGGGTGGTGAAGAATGGGACCGAAAAGTCGCAGAAAGATTCAATGCGCGAAATTATGGGAAGCTGGGTGGGTCAGGACGCGACTGCGGCCAAGACTTGGGCGGTTGAGCAGCCCGAGGGAACACTCCGTGACGCGGCGGTCTCGTCTTTTGTCATGAGCGACACTTCAGGATCGCCGCAGGAGAATATTCAGCTGGCTGAAACGATTACCGACGAAGGCTCGCGAGGGTGGGCAATTGGCATGACGACAATGCGATGGATGGGCGAGGACAGCGTAGGCGCGACCAAATACATCGAGTCCTCCGATGTCATCGATGACCGGATGAAGGAGCGTATTCTCCGCAACGGTGGAGGCCGATAGGCGAGTCGAAATCCAGGTGGGTTCGACACTGTGTCGGAGAAAGTTCAGCTTGGTCGCCACGATCAATGGGCTTCTCTGCCAACCAAGATGGGCTGGCGCGTATTGATCTGCCTGGTGCCAGCACCCATCGCTAGCAGGTCCGCCTGCAACGCCGGGGCATCAAATAGAACCAATTTTTTGGTGATCGTGTTTACGGCGGCGTAGAAGAATCACTTCCGACAGGGCGGGATTGGCGCGATCAGGTTTTTCTAAAAATTGCGCGGAGTGATCAGGCCGGGATCTGCACCAGTTCGGCATGGAATCGTTCCGAGGCCGTCGGTGTCTCAAAATGACCGTGATTGCGAAAGGGATGACCTATGAATTTTGGCAGGCCAGTTAGTCGCCAAAATCTGGGTGCCGGAGGTTCGTCAAGTTTTCCATCAGGCGATACGGAGAGCGAGAGTCCTTACGTCTCGCGGTGGTTGCGCGCGTGCAAGCGGTCGGGAATTCCTGGCCGATGAGATTCTCCGATCAAGAACCTTGCCAGAAGGTTGAAGAGTTGTTTGTCTCTCACCCCTCTATGTCCAGTAATTCTGAAGTAATTTGCCGCCCCACCAAATGGTTTATTTGGCGTGCTGTCCTGATGCTGATAATGTTCGGCGGTTTTGGAGCCTACTTTCTGTACGATTGGAAAGTTGGTTATCCCGAAAAAAATTACGTCATTGCCAACTATGCAGCCTTTAATGAGGCGGGAAAGGCATGGACCGTTGATGAAAATCGCGCGACCCCCGAGGCGTGGAATGCCTTTGTTGAAAAGCAGACCATTCCTTTCGAAGACGATCGTTCAATGTATCCCGCCGATACGGACTTTGAGGAAAAGTGGCCTGAGATCCTTCAGAAGATGGCGAATCACAAAAGCGACGACCTATGGACCGAATATAGCGGGGAGAAGGGCTGGCCTCAAAAAATCGATCCAAGCGAGGATGTCAAAAAATCGACACAGATCAAAGAACAGTTGGTGGCCGCCGGTATTTGCTTTGCTCTCACTGCGATCACTCTTTTCTTCCTCATTCGGACCAAATCGAGGGTTATGAAGGCGGACGGGCAGGGGTACTACCCTCCGGGAGGTGAGCTGATTCCATTTGCAAAGATGAAGACCCTTGATAAGCGCAAGTGGGAAACAAAGGGCCTTGCAACTTTAATCTATTTCGACGGTGAAGAGGAGAAAAAGGTGAAGATTGACGGGATGATTTATGGCCAATTTAAAGAAGAGGAGGGCGCGCCGGCAGAGGCTCTTTTTCAGAAGGTTTTGGAAAATTTTGAGGGTGAACTTATCGAGTTGGTGGCTGAAGAGGAGGAGGACCCGGACCAGAGTGACGAAGCCAAAGAATCGGAGGGCGGGGCCCCAGGATCAGATCCAGAGAGAAACGAGTGAATTTTTGGAGTTGCCAACGACGACGACTCCCAGTAATCCCAGAGGCCATGGCAGATAATATCCAAGAAAAAGTCACCGAAATCATTGTGGAACAGCTCGGCGTGAGTGCCGATCAGGTCAAGCCCGAGTCTAAAATGATCGAAGATCTTGGTGCTGATTCCCTTGATGCAGTTGAACTCGTGATGGCTGTCGAAGAGGAATTCGGTATCGAAGTCCCCGACGACGAGGCCGAGAAACTTATCTGCGTTGGCGACATCATTGCCCACGTTGAGAAGGCTCAAGACTGATTTCTGACTGACCCTGACTTCAGTCACCTTTACAAATGGCAGGTTCCCGAGGGGGTCCTGCCATTTTCATTGGCCAGTCAGGGAATCTTAGGCGATAGTTCACCGAGACGATGCTTACCCCCGATAACTTTCAATATGCCATGGAGACCACTCGTCTCATCCATGAGCCTGATCGGCGTATCGAGACCTTTGGGGCAACCCGGTTTGAGTTTGAAATTTTAAGCGAGCCCATGGACAGCGTGGGCAAGGTCTGTATCCGGCGTGGTGAAGTGGAGGCGCAGAAGCCGCAGCTCATAAAGCCCGATGGCTTTAATGAGATCGAGCTTGAGGGATTTGACTCCAAGGTTTTGCGGGTGATCGAGCATTTCAAGGAGCAGGGGATTGACTTGGGCTTTTTACAATATGGTTTCCAATTCAAGCGTTCCGAAGTCTCTACCGAGATCATTCATGATCGGATTGAGAATGTTTGTGACAAAGCGCTGGAAGCGGTGAGGGTTTCCGGAAATCCTTCTCTCGCGATTATCCAAAGCGTTGATGATGCTTGGGAAGTGGGAATCATGAAGCTGACTCTGGATATGATCATGAAATCCCAGGAGATCAATCGCTTCGACTTCAAACGTCGGGGTCTGCTCTAGTCTGCGCTTTTGTATGAAGGGGGTTGTTACCATCATAAAAATCTGTGCGGTCTTCTTCGTTTTGGGGATTCTTGGAGCGCTCGCTTACTTTCTTCAACGGTTTGAGGAGGACTTTAGTGATCCGACAAAAGGCGCTGAAAAAGATCTGGAGAAAATCATCGAGGATAACGATCAAATTAACTTCGAGCCCGGCCAGTATGAATTTAATCAGGCCCTAGAGCTGATTGCGCTCGATGAAATCGAAGAGGCGCGCGAGAAGCTTAATCTCATCGAGAATCTTTTTCCTGATTCAAATCATGCTCCGGAGGCCCGGCGAATCCTCGGCGAGATCAATCTCGATGAGATTCTCTCCGTCGAGAACATGGCGAATAAGAAAATTCACCGGGTATCGCCTGGTGAAGGATATCTTAGGATAGCGACCCAAAATGAGACCACTCTCGACAGCATCATGTTCCTGAACGGCCTGACTGAATTTGGAAATCTTCACACGGGCGACGAGCTAGTCGTGATGCCTCTGGACTTCAAATTGGTCATTAATTTACCCAAGAACAGGGTCGAACTCTTCCATCGGGATCAGGAAAAAAAGGAGCACGTCTTCGCCAAGGATTACCCGATCCTGAGGGCCGAGGTCGGGCGACTGCGCTCGGGCGCCCATCAGACGGGGATTTCGAGCAAGTTTGGAGAGGTCGATGGCAGTGCTTACTCTCCGACCCATAAAAGTTACCGCCTTGCCACTAAAGTGCTCGGGTTGAAGGTCGGGGGGACCTATCTTCCGCTTCGTCCGGAGCCACTTCCGAATCAACCGGATCCCGGGGCTGGAGTCTTTCTGGCTCCTTCTGATATGGAAGAGCTCTCGATGTTGATCCGGGTTGGAAATGAAGTGGAAGTCAAATCAGCCGAATGATAAAATCACACTGTTACCGAAACTATGGAATTGCTTGAATTTGAGAAGCCAATCGTTGAATTGGAGAAGGAACTCGATCTCCTCAGGAATAAAGCCCGCTCGCAGGATATTGATCTTACGGCGGAAATCTCCGCGATTGAGGGGAAACTCGTGGAAACCCGGCGTTATATATACGAGAATCTGACCCCTTGGCAGCGTGTTCAAATCGCCCGCCACACCAAGCGTCCGTATATGTTGGATTATATCGCGAGGTCTTTCACTGACTTCACCGAGCTTCATGGCGATCGCATCATTGGCGATGATGCCGCGATGCCAGGTGGCTTTGCAACAATTGACGGTCAGCGATGTCTTGTCATTGGGCACCAAAAAGGCCGCGATTTGAAGGAAAACCTGAAACGAAACTTTGGGAGCGCTCACCCGGAAGGATATCGCAAAAGCCTACGCTTGATGGAGATGGCCAATAAATTTTCCCTGCCCATTGTGGCGCTCATCGACACTCCTGGGGCCTTTCCCGGGATTGGAGCGGAGGAGAGGAATATCGCCGAGGCGATTGCCCGCAATCTTCGCGAAATGATGGTTCTTAATGTTCCGATTGTCGTGGTTGTCCTGGGGGAAGGTGGCTCTGGCGGGGCCCTCGGGATCGGAGTGGCCGACAAGGTCCTTATGATGGAAAATGCCTATTATTCGGTGATTAGTCCCGAGGGATGTGCGGCCATTCTTTGGAAGCATCGCAAGCACGCTCCGGAAGCTGCTGATGCCATGAAAATTGCCGCGCCCGATCTGGCTAAGCTTGGCCTCATTGACGGTGTCATTCCCGAGGTCCCCGGAGGTGCCCACCATGATCCCGATGCGGCCGCTGATGCGCTCCGTGATGAAGTTTCGAAGCAACTCAAGGAACTGCTCAAGCTTTCTCCGGAAGACCTCAAGGCGCAGCGCTACGCAAAATTCCGCAGCTTCGGCGAGTGGGAGCAGGGTTAAGCCAAGGGGCTGGTTTTGGAAGATTCCCTGTAGCGTTCTGGAATGAGCTGAAAGACTCTTTCCCTCGCTTTCCCGGCGAGATGGGGTGCTCTTGTCGGTAAGATGGCTGTCTTGGCGCGATCTTAAAATCGGGGCGTTTTTGGAGGGTGAAGCGCTTTACTGGATGGCAACCTTCAAGGCCTCGTTCACGAGAGTGTCGCTGTCGGGAAAGATGGTGCGGAGATCGAGGAAGAGGGCGTCGTCGGTGGTGTAGCCGACGATGGCGGGATCTCCAAGGCGGAGCTTCTTGGCGAGCTTGGGGACAGATTGGTTTTGGGGGGCCAACTTGATGGCGATGGAAGGGAATTCGCTGCGGGGCATGGTGCCGCCGCCGGGGCGGGCGAGGGTGTCCGCGATAGTGATCGCGACGTTCTCGGTGGAGAGACCCGCGATGATCTTTTCAGCGCGGGCTTTTAATTCCTCGACCGCCTTGGCGAGGAAGGTGAGGACGGGGACGTCGCTCTTGGTAGGGTCGGCCTTGGTTTCGAGGTATTGGTCGATCGATTCCTGCAAAGTGGTGAGAATGAGCTTATCGCAGCGGACCGCTCGGAAGAAGGGCTCCTTTTTAATTTCGGCGATGAGATCAGCGCGGCCACCGATGATGCCGGATTGCGGACCGCCGAGGAGCTTGTCACCGGAGAAGATGACGAGGTCGATCCCACGGCGCAGGCATTCCTGAGGGGTTGGCTCGTGTTCGATGGGTGCGAGTTCGTCGGTGTTCATCATGGCACCGGAGCCGAGGTCTTCGACGAGCGGTAGACCGTGATCGTGAGCTAGCTTAGCGATCTCGGTAATCTCGGGTTCTCCGATGAAGCCACCGATGTAGAAGTTGGAACGGTGGACTTTGAGAATGAGGGCGGTCTGTGGTGTGATCGCCTTCTCGTAGTCGTAAAGGTGGGTTTTGTTGGTGGCTCCAACTTCGACGAGTTTGGCTCCGGAGGTTTCAAGGATCTCGGGGATGCGGAATCCGCCGCCGATTTCGACGAGTTCGGAGCGGGAAACAATGACCTCGTTTTTACCTTCGGCAACGAGGGTCCGTAGGGTGAGGACGAGGGCGGCGGCGCAGTTGTTGACGGCGGTTGCGGCTTGCGTTTCGAGAAGGCAGGCGAGGGCGGTTTCCAAATAACCCGCGCGTTTGCCACGAGAGCCCGAGGAGAGGTCGAATTCGAGATTTGAATAGCCTGTGGCGATCTTCTGCAAGGCTCCGGCAGCACGGGGGCCGAGGGGCGAGCGGCCAAGGTTGGTGTGGATGAGGACACCGGTGGCATTAATGACTGGTTGCAGGCGGGAGCTCGCAAATTCGAGAAGGCCTCGGCGTGTCGCTTTCTCGATTTCCTCACGGGTGTGCTCTTCTTCTGCGAGCAAGAGGGTCCGGAAGCGATCGATCTCGCGTCGCACGAAGAGGTTCACGAGGGGTCGGGGAAGTCCCACTTCTGGAGCGAGGGCGGCGGCGAGTTTTTCGACAGAAGGGAGGACGGCAAGCTTGCTCATGGTGGTCGTGGGAACATGGAGCAGGATTGCGCCCGCGTAAAGTGGCAGTATGAGCCTAACCGATCCAGCGGATGCCTCCGTCTTCGAAGACGATCTTGCGTTTTTTAAATAATGCTCCGGTCGCTTTCTTGAAGACTTTTTTACTGACGCCAAGTTCGAGGTTGATCGTTTCGGCGGGGGATTTGTCGTCGATGCCCCAGAAGCCGCCGCGAGATTCGAGTTCGAGTTCGAGGCGGGTTTCAAGGTCGTCGACCTTGGCATTGCCGGGCGCGTAGAGTGAGAGGTCCACCTTGCGATCGTTGCGGACTTGGGTGACGTAAGCCTTGAGCTTATCGGCGTAGAAGAGTTCTTCGAAGACTTGGTTTTTGAAGAAAAGGCCGGAGTATCGGCCGTCGACGATGGCTTTGTATCCCATCTCGGTTTTGCCAAAGACGATCACCTCGACCTCTCCGCCCTCGGGGTAGTCGGGGGTATCGCTGGAGAAGTGGCGCGAAATGCGCTGAGTCGCTACGAGCCGCTCGCTTTTGGGATCGAGGTACACATAAACCACGACGGGCTGGCCAATCCTCGGGAGGTTGCGCTGCTCGCTGTAAGGCAGAAGGAGATCCTTGGCGAGGCCCCAGTCGAGGAAGGCTCCGTTGTTATTGGAGGCGAGCACGCGGAGGACTCCAAATTGTCCCGGCATGACGGTGGGGTGTCTTTCGGTCGCTATGGGGCGGTCCTCGGAGTCGCGGTAGATGAAGACCTCGACCATCTCGCGATCTTCGGTAAGTCTTTCGTTGTTCGGAAGGAGGAGCTCACCAAGTTCGCCACCATCGAGGAAGGAACCCGCATTGACCTCCCTAAGGAACGGAAGTTTGATTCGGTCGCCAATTGTTGCCATGCCGTGATACTATCGGGGTTTTGTGGCGACGTAAACCGTGCTCTCAAAGTCCTCGTCCTGAATGGGATTGTGAAAGGGAACGATGTGTGATGCCACGGACTCAAAGACTTCGTTGAGCGAGTTCAGGAAAGTCTCCTCGGGCGGGTCATCGGACCAAAGGCCAAAGATCCCACCGGGTTTGATTTTATCGGAGAACTGGCGAAGGCCTTCGGTCGAGTAGAAGCGGGCATTGTCCTGTGTCAGGAGGTGGGCGGGGGAGTGATCGATATCGAGGAGAATGGCGTGATAGCTTTTGATGGACGGGTCATAGCCATCGCCCAGAGAGAGTTCGAAGAAGTCCCCGAGAACGTATTGGCAGCGCGGGTCGTCATTGAGGCCTTTTCCGAGCGGGACGAGTTCCTTCTCGTGCCATTCGATGACGGGCTTCAAATAGTCCACGATACGCAGGGAATCGACCTCAGGGAACTCGAGAGCGGCGCGAGCGGTGTAGCCCAAGCCCAGACCTCCGACGGCGACATCGAGTTTTTCATCCGGGAAAGACTTGATGGTCGCGGCCAGTCCCAGTCTCGAGAGTTCCTGCTCCACCACGGTGAACAGGGACGACATAAGAAAGGCGTTTCCGAGAATGATTTCGTAGATTTCCTTATTTTCGAGTGAGAGGACCGTTCGTTTTCGAAGAATGAGGTCTCCAATAGTTGTTTTTTGGTAGTCGAGCTCCTCAAATCTCGGGATGTGCGCCATCTCTGAGATGTAGTAGGGACGGGGGACGGAGGCGAGTCTGAAAAAAAGTTCAAAAACCTTCTTGCCTTAAGTCGCGCTGGACGATAATTCCCCGCCGTCAACAACGACTTACGACCCGTTCGTCTAATTGGTTAGGACTCCGCCCTTTCACGGCGGCAACAGGGGTTCGAGTCCCCTACGGGTTGCCATCCTTTGACGAGGATGAAATAAAGAGAGCGCCTTCGGGCGCTTTTTTTTTGTTGCCCTGATGGGAGCAAAGCTGGGACCACGTTTCAGAGTGTCGCCCGAAACCGTGATTGGCCTCTTGTCGGTTCTTGTCCTCAAAAAGAAGAGGTGCAAGCCGGAGGGCAATCCGCTCTTTTCGGGGGATCTCTGAGCAGGCGGAATTTCGGCTACCTGCCGATGCAGAACAAGTGTTCCTCACCACGGAGGAACCACTGCCCATCGGTGATGACGGGGGAGGCCCAGAGAGGCTCGCCGAGTTCCATCTTGGCCACTTCTTGGAATTCCTGGCCAGGTTTCACCACCGTGATCACGCCCTTCTCCGAGCTGAAAACGACGTGATCACGAAGCACGACGAGCGAGGCAGAATGCTCGCGGCCGAGCTTTTGTTTCCACAGGAGTTCGCCTTCGCGCGCTTTGCGGCAGGTGCCGGTGCCGGAGTCGGAAACAGCGACATAGAATCCATCGATAACAACCGGGCTGGGCACGTAGGAGGCGTCCTTTCGAGTGTGCCAGATGACATGGCTTTCGGTGACGTTTCCGCTGCCCGTGGGATCAATTGCCATCATGTGTTTGGTGGGGAAACCACAGGTCATGTAGAGATATTTGTCATCGTAAACCAGCGAGGCGACAAATTGATCGGTGGGCCCGTCGATGATCCAATGTTGTTTGCCGGTGTCGGGATCGTAGGAAGCCACGCTCTTGCTCCCGGAGAGGATGAGTTGATTTCGGCCGTCGATTGTTCGTAACAGGGGCGTGCAATAACTCCGCGTTTTATTGGGACGGGCGGTCTTCCAAATCTCTTTGCCGGTTTTGGAATCGAGCGCGACAAGGTAGGCGTTCCCGTCGTGATCGCCATTGATGATGACCTTGTCCTTCCACAGAACAGGGCTGGAGCAATATCCGTGAATGCTGGAAAAGATGCCGGGGCGTGTTGCCCACAGCGTGTTGCCGTCGAAATCGTAGGCTGCGATGAACATCTGGTCCTGATCAAGAAAGCTAACGAAGATGGAGGTTCCGTCTATCACCGGGGTGCTGGAGGCCCGGCTGTTTTTGCGATGGACCTTTTCGATGGGAGCCTCGAGCACGGTTTTCTTCCAAATGGTCTGGCCTGATTTGAGATTGAGGCGCATGAGGATACGCTCGCCGGTGTTTTCATCAGCTGAAACTAAGAAGAGAGCGTCGTCCCAGATGACAGGGGAGGCGTGCCCTTTGCCGGGAATTTTGACCTTCCATTTCAGGTCTTTGGCGACGGACCATTTGAGCGGAGCTTTTGGGTCGTGAACAATTCCATCTCCGGTTGGGCCACGCCATCCGGGCCACTGTCCGGCGAGGCCGGTTGAAATGAGGCTCAGCACCAAAAATCCGGTTGTTTTTATCATGATCCTTTTCCCTACGGCGCAAAACGAGGGTCCGTTTCAATCTCACAAACTCTTCTTTGTCGGGAGGTTAGAAACGAGGAGCCCTCGTTTTCTGTAAGGATAGGGAAAGAAGCGTGTCCAAGGCGCGGGTCTTTTCCCGCACCAGGACCTCCTGCCGGACGGTTGCCGGGAGGCCACGGTGAAGGAAGTGGCTCTTTCATGAGGCTGCGTTCTTGAGATCGGCGCAATTTTACGCTCTCGATTGGCGTATCGATGGTCTAGAATTTCGCGAACCAATTTCTGATGCTTTTCCGCTCCTTTTTTGTCCTATTTTTCTGTCTTCCGGCCGCCACTGCGAAAGTAAGCTTTAACGAAGATATCCGCCCCTTGTTGTCCAACCGCTGTTACCGCTGTCATGGTCCGGATGAAGGGGATCGGCAGGCCAAGCTCCGGCTCGATACGCGTGAGGGTGCTTTGAAAAACCATAAGGGCTTTGCCGCCATCGTGCCGGGCAACCTTGAGGAGAGTGAGTTGATCTATCGCATCCTCACGGACGATGCGGACGAGATGATGCCTCCTCCGGGGAAGGGAGAGCGTTTTACCAAGGAGCAAATCGACCTTTTTAAGCAGTGGATCACGGAGGGGGGCGACTATGAAGTCCATTGGTCCTACGTGCAACCTGTCCGTGCGGAGGTGCCGCAAATTACGGACCAAGCGTGGCAGGTGCGAAGCCCGATCGATGCCTTCATTCTGGATCGTTTGAAAAAGGAGGGGCTTTCTCCGCGCAAGGAAACGGATCGCTACACCTTGATTCGCCGTGTTTCCTTGGATTTGACGGGGCTGCCTCCCACGAAGAAGGAAGTGGCCGATTTTAGTGCCGATCAGAGCGCTGATGCTTACGAAAAACTGGTCGATCGTCTCCTAATTAAACCCGCTTTTGGGGAACATTGGGCGCGGATGTGGCTGGATTTGGCGCGGTATGCGGACTCGGCCGGCTATGCGGACGATCCCGGGCGGACGATTTGGGCTTACCGCGATTGGGTCGTGCGGGCTTTCAATGCCAACATGCCTTTTGATCAATTTACGATCGAGCAGATTGCCGGGGACTTACTTCCCAATCCAACCGAGGAACAACTCATCGCGACGGCCTTTCATCGGAACACCAAGACAAACAACGAGGGTGGAACGAATGACGAGGAGTTTCGTAATGTTGCGGTTGTTGATCGGGTCAATACGACGATGGCGAGCTGGATGGGAACGACGGCAGCGTGTGCCCAATGTCATACCCATAAGTATGATCCCATTACCCATACCGAGTATTTTCAAATGTTCGCAATCTTCAATCAGTCGGAGGATGCTGATCGCCGGAATGAATCCCCGGTCATTCAGGTGACGGGGAAGGAGAACAAAGATCGGGCGGCTGCGATTACCGCTGAGATCGATGCGCTTGAGAAAGAAGCGCGTCTTCCGAGGCGGCACGATCCCAAGGCAATTGCAAAATGGGAATTGGAATTGGAATTGAAGGCGGGTGCGAGACGATGGCAGGTGCTCTCGCCAACCACGATGACGGCGAGTTCCGGGGCGACCTTCAAGGCGGGATCAGAGGGCTCTCTCTTAGTGAGCGGCAAATCGGCCAATATCGATGACTACACCATAACCGCATCCAGCAAGTTGCCGGAAATCACCGCGATCAAGATCGAGGCGCTGGCCTATGACACCTTGGGAAGCGGAGGTCCCGGAAGAACGGGCAATTTTGTGATCAACGAGATCGAGCTCAGTGCGGGTAAAACCAAGGCCTCATTTTCAAAAGCCACTGCGACTTACGATCAAAGTCACTTTGGAGCTGCCGCGGCCATCGATGGTAATGCCGGCAAAGATTCCGGCTGGGCGGTCGGTGGTGCGCTCGGCCAGGATCACAATCTTGTGGTGGAGCTTGAGGAGCCGTTGGAGGGAAGCAAATTGAGCCTGAAATTACTCCAGCGTTATCCCCATCACGCTCTGGGGCGATTCCGTATTTCGGTGACAGATTCAGGGGGACCTTCCGTCGCTCTCTCTGCTGCGATGATTGCCATTCTAAAAAAACCGGTCGCACAGCGTAGCGATACCGAGAAGGCTGAGGTGGCGCGTTTCTATGAGAAATCAGATCCCGAAACGATCGCCTTCGACAAGAAGTTGGCGGGTCTTAAGAAACAACTGGGAGAGCTCAAACCACTGACCTCGGTTCCCGTGATGCGTGAGTTGCCCGTGGCCAAACACCGTAAGACGCACATCCAACTGCGTGGAAGCTATCAGAGCCTGGGTGCAGAGGTTTCGGCTGGCGTGCCTGCCGTCTTCGGTTCGCTGCCCGAAGGAATGGTAGCCGACCGTCTCGCCATGGCAAAGTGGTTGGTGAGGGAAGACAATCCTCTGACCGCCCGCGTGGTTGCCAATCGCTTTTGGGAGAATCTCTTTGGGGTGGGAATCGTGCTGACAAGTGAGGAATTTGGTTCACAAGGAGAACGTCCTTCCCATCCCAAACTCTTGGATTGGCTGGCTCTTGAATTCATGGCTGGGGGATGGGATGTCAAAAAATTCCTACGCCTTTTGGTGACCTCTTCCGCCTATCGACAGAACTCACATGTCACCGATGAGATGGCCGAGCGTGATCCTGATAATCGCCTCGTCGCACGTGGTCCCCGCGTCAGACTCACCGCTGAAATGATCCGTGATCAAGCTCTGGCAGTCTCCGGGTTGTTAAGTGCGAAGATGTATGGTGAGCCCGTGCGTCCTCCGCAGCCCAATCTCGGTCTCAAAGCGGCCTTCGGCGGGGGCACTGATTGGCAGACTAGCCCCGGTGAAGATAAATTCCGGCGCGGCCTTTACACCAGCTGGCGGCGCTCAAGTCCTTACCCTTCGATGGCAACTTTTGGTGCTCCAAACCGCGAAGTCTGCACGGTCCGGCGGGGGAGCTCAAACACCCCGCTCCAGGCGCTCGTGACCTTGAATGATCCCGTCTACATTGAAGCAGCACAGGCGCTTGCCCGACGGATGGCGAGCCAGAGCGGGACCGTGGCCGCAAAGCTTGAGCACGGTTTCAGACTCTGTCTTTCCCGTCCTCCAAAGAGTGTCGAAGCCGCTCGTCTCTTGTCCCTTTACGAGACAACGCGTGCCAAATACGCCTCTGACACGAAGCTTGCCCAGGAAATGGCGACGAACCCAATCGGTCCGATTCCCAAAGGAGCTGATGTCGTCGCTCTCGCGGCCTTAACCGTCGTGGGTAACATCCTCCTCAATCTCGATGAGACCTTGATGAAACGCTAAAGGCCTCTCTCATTTTTAAACCATTTTTTAATCAGATGAATCCACAGCTCGAAAGTCTCCAATACAAAACGCGGCGACATTTTTTCAAACAATGTTCGATGGGCCTCGGTGGGGTTGCTTTGAGCGATATGCTGGCGACAGATGCGTATGCTTTGGAAGCCCCCAGGAATCCCCTCCTGCCCAAATTGCCCCCTTTCGCGGCCAAGGCGAAGCGCGTGATCTATCTGCATCTTACCGGCTCCCCGCCTCATCTCGACATGTGGGATCATAAGCCAGAGTTGGTGAAGCGCGACGGCCAGGAATGTCCGGACGAATATGTCAAAGGAAAGAAATTTGCCTTCACCTCTGGAACTCCCAAGTTGATGGGGAGCCCTCGAACTTTTAAACAATATGGTAAGAACGGCCTTTGGATGTCCGACGCGATTCCGCACTTGCACGGAGTCGCCGACGATTTGTGTGTCATCAATTCGATGACCACCGATCATTTTAATCATGCCCCGGCCGAACTCTTCGTGCACACCGGATTTCAGCAACCAGGACGTCCCACTTTTGGAGCTTGGACGACCTACGGGCTTGGTTCCGAGAATCAAAATCTGCCAGGTTATGTTGTCCTGATCTCAAGTGGGGTCCAGCCCAATGGCGGCAAGAGTTCCTTTGGTTCGGGCTTTATTCCTTCCGTCTACCAGGGCGTGCAGTGTCGCTCGAAAGGGGATCCGGTTCTCTACGTAACCGATCCTCCGGGGATGGACCGTAGCCTCCGTCGATCCAGTTTGGATGCGCTGCGTGATCTGAATGAGGCGGCGTCAAAAGACTTTGCCCATCCAGAAACCCTGACCCGCATGGCCCAATACGAATTGGCTTTCCGCATGCAAATGGCGGTGCCCGAGGTGATGGATATTTCCAAGGAATCCAAGCAAACCCTAGAATCCTATGGGGCGGAGCCCGGGGCCTCGAGTTTTGCAAACAACTGTCTGTTGGCTCGGCGTCTTGCCGAAGATGGGGTGCGTTTTGTGCAGCTCTTTGACTGGGGCTGGGATTTTCACGGAACCAATCCCAAAGAAGATATTCGCGATGGCTTGACCAGCAAATGTGCGACGATGGACAAGCCGGTGGCGGCCTTGATCAATGACCTCAAGGCGCGTGGTCTTTTTGAAGACACCTTGATTATTCTCGGAGGAGAATTCGGACGGACGCCCTTCCGCGAAGGACGGACTGCTAAAGGCAAGGTCTTGGGCCGTGATCATTTTCCGGACTGCTACACCATGATTATGGCTGGCGGGGGCGTGAAGGGCGGATACACGCATGGCGCTTCCGATGACCTCGGCTTCTCGGTGGCTCGCGACAAAGTGCATGTCCATGACTTGCAAGCGACTTGGATGAACCTCCTGGGATTCGACCACGAGAAGCTCACCTATCGTTTCCAGGGGCGCGACTATCGTCTCACTGATGTTCACGGAAAAGTGGTCAAAGACCTCTTAGCCTAGTGGGAAAAAGTGAAGGAGATGACTTAGGGACGGCTCAGGTTGCGATCGCGGAGCCGCATTACTCTTTTGTAAATGCCGGATGCTTGGGGTTCCCGGTCGAGATGAGGTAGGCCACGAGATCTTTCAGTTCGTCCTCGTTCATGGTGTAGATCGTTCCGATCGGCATCATGGAGTGTTGAGACCACTCGACTTTCTGCACCTTGTCCTGCGCAGTCTTCTCGATCTCGGCAAAGTTGTAGGGGTTCGATGCCACGGCAATCTCTTTCTCGTTTGTATAAATGACCCGACCGTAGCGTGATGTCCCATCCTTCAGGGTGATCGTACTGGCTTGATATTGTTCCGAGATGGATTGGCTTGGCTCGCAGACTGCGACCAAGATATCTTTGATCGAGAAGCGATTGCCCAACGAGCCCAAGTCTGGTCCAGAGTAGCCTCCCGACCCGTCGAAGCGATGGCATGCCACGCAGCGGCCGGCCGAAAACATCTTTTGACCGTTCTCGAAATTCCGACCTTTGAGGTCCACCTCAAAGAGCTTCGAAGCTGACGCGACGGTCCAGACAACGGGCGGTCCCTCGGCGAGAGGCAGCTGGCTCAGATCCACCGTGACGATCTCTCCCAAGAGCCACGAGATGGAAGCGGCCTCCTTCGGCGGGAGGTGGGTGATGGCATCTTCTCGGATCGCACGAATGTAGCCGGCGAAGCTTTTGCCGCCGCTTTTTTCTAAAGTCTCATTTAACCAACCGAAGTAGTATTTGCGGTCTGCAAGAGTCCATCCCTTCTGCACTCGTCGGAGGGAATAAGCGTATTGGATATTCTGGCTGTTGGGAGCATTGCTCATCATTTCGAGAATGCTTTTGCCATACTCGTGCCGGTCGAGCATCTCTTTGTTAAAGGCCACCGTCTTGGCCTGTGTGGCCTTCATGAGGGCGATCGTTTTGGCAACGACGGATGGGGCATCAAGGAAGCTGAGAACACGGCAAAGTTCCATGTTTAAAGTTTCATCCTTGTCCGGATACGAAGGAGCGAGTTTTGCGATGATTGTCTGTATCATCTCCTTCGTGGGCTCTTGGAGCCGAATAAAGCAAAGTGCGTAGGCTCGCAAGAGGGCAAGGCGATCTTGAGCGTTTAAAATCTGGAAAGGGACTTCGTTGAGCTTGCCGAGCAGCTTCCCGGCGAGGTCTTTTTTACCGTGGCGACTCAGCGCAATTGCGGCGTAGATCACCGCGCGCGAGTTTGATTCGGTGAAGACCTTTTCCTGCCAGAGAGCGAGGTCTTGGTTCTCGATGGCAAGGCGGGCCGCATAGCGAATATTACGGTCTTCATGAGCGAGATACGGCCAACATTTATTGAGTGTTCCCCGGCCATCTTCTTGGCGTTTGTGGTGAGTTTCCAGGGAGTGTCTGAGGTTTCGGAGGGTTTGATTTTTTGTAAGTGTCCTCAGGGTTTCGCCGGCTTTTTTCTCTCCGGTTGCACGAATACGGTAGAGCTTTGAGGTGGTGTTTCGGCCCCCGGTTAGGAAATACATGTGGCCATCCGGGCCGAATCTCATCGCCGAAATATTGAGCGGAGTGCCGTGCAAGAACTCCCGCTTGGTGCCGGTGTAGCTGGAGCCAGCTTCTTCCATTTCAATGGTGTAGATGGTGCCAAAGGTCCAGTCGCAGACGAAGAGTTTGTCTTGATAATATGCCGGGAAGGCGGAGTGGTGGCCGAAGCTGATCCCGGTGGGAGATCCCGGGCCGACATTGAGGACCGCGCCATTACCATCGGCGAAGTGCTCGTTCCATTTGGCCGAACCCGAGCGCCAACCGAATTCGCTCGCAGAGGTGACGTGATTGACCCGTGTCGGGCGATACCAGGGACTCCCGATATCGAATTCGAGGTCGGAGTCGAAGGTGAAGAGTTCTCCTTCCTGATTGAGGGCGAGGTCGACGGGGTTGCGGAAACCGGAGGCGATCATCTCCCATTCGCTGCCATCCGGAGAAATGCGGCTGATCCATCCTGCCGGGGGGCGGATGCTCACGGCATGGCCCATGGGATCGGGCATGGCAGGGAGGAGAGAGTCTTCTTGCCAAACCGGTGGTTGAAGCGTCGGGACATCTTTTGGGATGGGCGTGTGGTTTCCGGTGACGAGGTAGAGAGCCTTCTCATCTTCGGATAGAATGATGGAGTGAGCGGAATGTTCATATCCCACACCGAGCTTCTTGATCAGCTTAAAGTCGTCGTATTGGTCGTCGCCATCGGTATCCCTGATTCGGTAGAAGCCCTTCATCGAAGACATGTAGAGGCTGTCGAAGGCATGCAGAAAACCCAAGGCTCCTCCGACCTTACGCTTTCCCCAATCGATGGGCAGGTAGGGGAATCCCTTTAGGCTCTCGACGGCGATTTTGGAATCTCGCTTTTCTGCGTGAGGAAGAGTGACCCGGAAGACCCCTTTGTCGTCTTGGTCCGAAACGATCAGTCGACCCTTGGGGTCAAAGGTCATGGCGACCCAGGAACCCTGAGCCTCGGGCACCTCGTAAAGAAGCTCGGCATCGAAGCCTTCCCGGAGAGTGATCTTGGTGTCGGGGTCGAGCACCAACTTGGGAGCTGTTGTTTCAGCGGCATGTGTTCCGGAGGCGATTACGATTGCGAGGAGGGACTGAAAGAGGTTTTTTTTCATAAGTTCAGGGAGGGGACGAAAGATCCCATCATTCCGCAGGGAAGCTCCGTGACATTTGGTGATCTGGCTACGCCAAGTTTGCGTTATTTTTCATGAGCGGGCACGCAGAGTGCATGACTGGTCGTCCTAAAAAAAGCCCGGCAGATGGTCCGCCGGGCGTTTAGGTGATGCTGAAGTGCTACTCAAAGACGCCCAGTTGGTAGATGGTGGTCTGGGTATAGGTCTCGCCGGGTCGAAGGACGGAAGATGGGAATTCCTTTTGGTTGGGAGAGTCTGGGAAGGTCTGGGCTTCAAGGCACATCGCGGAGCGGTAGGGGTAAACCTTGCCTCCTTTTCCTGCCGGACCGTCGAGGAAGTTGCCGGAGTAAAATTGCACACCCGGCTCGGTGGTCTTGACGATGAGGAATCGTCCGCTGGTGGGTTCGGTGACCATGGCGGCGGTCATGAGCTTACCATCGTCTTCCTTCTTGAGGACGAAGTTATGATCGTAGCCTTTGCCGTTCTTGAGTTGTTCGTTTTCCTGATCGATGCGTTCACCAATCCGGGTGGACTTGCTGAAGTCAAAGGGCGTGCCGGCCACGGGGGCAATCCCGGTGGGAATCGAGGTTGAATCGACCGGGGTGTAATGCTGAGCATTCACCTGCAGGCTATGATCGAGAACCGTCTGACTCCCTTCACCGGCAAGATTAAAGTAACTGTGATTGGTGAGGTTCAGAACGGTCGGTTTGTCGGTGGTGGCGGTGTAGTCAATGCGCAGGGAATTATCCTGAGTCCAAGTATACATGACCGTGCTCACAAGGGTGCCGGGATAACCTTCTTCGCCATCCGGGCTGGTGTAAGTTAGGGTCAGGGTCGGGTCGTCGCCCTCATTTCCGAGGTTGGCCTTCCAGACTCTTTTGTCGAAGCCCTTGAGCCCTCCGTGGAGATGGTTGGGTTCATTGTTGGTGGCAACGGTGTATTGCTTGCCATCGAGGGTGAATTTTCCTTTGGCGATACGGTTGGCATAGCGGCCGGTGATGCAGCCGAAGTAAGGGCTTTTTTCAAGATATTCGGCCACCGTATCGAAGCCGAGGACGACATCACCCATTTTGCCTTCCCTATCCGGGACAACAATTGCGGTGACGGTGCCTCCATAGTTCGTGATGGAGACCTTAGCCCCCGATTCGTTGGAAAGGGTGTAAAGCTCGGTTTTGATGTTATCGACTTCCCCAAAAGGGCGGGCGCTGATTGCGAATTTGGCGGCGTGAGCTGAGAGCGGAAGAAGGGCCGAAAGAGCTAAGAGTTTGGTGGTCATAAAATGAGTGTTTCTCCGACGAGTGTAGCGGGCGGGTTCTCTGTGGCAATCTCGCGGAGTGAATGGCGGTGATTTATTTCACTTGGTGAGACTGTCCTTGGTTCACTTTGTGAAGGGCGCATTGAATGAGGTGATGCAAACCTTCCGTGAGTTCTGGGTGGGGACTAAAGCAAATGACGCGGCCTTTTCCGAACCTGCCTTCGGCGATCGCGGTGGTCCCAATCATGACTCCTTTCGGAGCCCCCTTTTGGGCAATTTCAGTTTGGAAAGTCGCGACGGGATCGTAGTCGGGAATGTCTGGGTTGTCCGCGGGAGCGAGGAGGGGGCCTTGGGCGTAGAAGATTTCCAGACTCTTGTCGGAAGTCTGGAGTAGATCTTTACCGGAGTTGGAAAGGGTGAGCTTTACGGTGCCATTTCCACGTGCCCAGTGTTTGCGATCGATAACCTTGGCGTCGAGGATATTGAGAGACCAAGAATAGTCGGCAGAGGCAAGATAGGCTCCCGCACAGATGCCGATGTAGCCGCCACCATTCTTGAGGAATTGGCGAATTTTTTTACGTCCATCTTCTCCTAGGTGGCGGCCTTGTCCTCCGCCGCTGCCGCCCGGTTGGATGAGGACGTCAAGCTGATCAAGCTTGCCGGATTGAATGTCCTTGGCAGTGAGGTGTTGAATGGAAATTCCATCGAAAGTGGTGAGTGCCTGGAGGAGTTGGATCTTACTTTTTCCGGCCCCCTTATCGAGATAGACGCCGACGTTTAGGGCATCGGGAGACTTTGCGGAGGGGAGATATTGACGGGTGAAATTCTGAATCGCAGTTGCTAGTTTTTTTGCGGTATCGGAGTGGGCGGCGGGTCGCCGTAGGTTGCGACCGAGTTCGAGTTGGATGGCATCCAGGGTGCCTCCTTTTCCGCTCCCGTATGTCCCAACAATATGCCCGCCGCTGTATGATTTATGTTCATTCTGAGTCGAGTTGACGGGAGGATGGACTGTGAGGCCTTGGGCGGAAAGGTGGCCTAAGAGGCTGGATTTTCCGATCAGGGAGTCCTGATTGAACTTCTCAATGAGGTGGGTGACGGTTTCTCCGTTGCGAGTGCCTCGAATGATGGTGTCGAGCTCGGCGGCCTGTCCGTGGATATCGAGAAGGATCCCGGTGCCCCAGCGAGCAATAACTTCCTCGCGAGCGTCGGCGAGCGCTTTGTGGTAGGCCTCGTAGGTTTCCTTGGCCGCTTCTGATTCGTAAGCTCGCTCCGGAGGGCGATTGGCATCAATGAATTTCCGGTGGAATTTGGCAATGACAACGTAGGGTCTCTGGCCCGTGTTCTTTTCGATCTCGTCAGCGAGCTTTTCGGTGAGTTCGTCCGTCCATGAGTCAGATCTGGCCACAAATCGGGGGACGTCTTGACCTTTCCGTGGCGCGACGCCGGGGACGGGTCGTCGTCCTCCGTGAGGGGCTGAAAGAATGATCGGGAGGTCTCCTGATTCAATGACGACGAGCGGTTCCTGCCGCTTCGGCTCGGTACCTTTCTCCTCAGCCGAAACGAGAAAGAAAATACCCGGGAGAGTGGCGCAGAAGAGGGAGATGAGCGATTTTCTCATTAAGTTAAGTAAATACGGGCATCGCAATGGCAATTATTCAGAAAGAGTTCATCGGTCCCATTTGCGGAGATGATGGCCTGGGCGGACTTAGTATTATTGGCGGTGTTGGTCGCGACGAAGCTGATCGAGTTAGAAGGGGCGCTTTTAATCTGAGATCGTCATCAAAAAGTCTGATTAGACCGGAGCCCCGGAAACTGATACAGACCTCGCCATGATTGAACCTCTTGATTGGGTGGTGATAGCAGCCTCCCTCATGATTAGCCTGATAATTGGGTGGTGGGCGATGATGAAAAGCCAGGGAACCTCCGAGAGTTTCTTTCTCGCTGGGCGCTCGATGCCGTGGTGGTTGCTCGGGGTTTCGATGGTCGCTACGACCTTTGCGGCTGACACGCCCACCTTGATTACGGACTGGGTGCGACAGGAGGGCGTTTCAAAAAACTGGCTTTGGTGGTCGTTCGTATTTTCTGGGCTCTTGACAACCTATGTCTTCGCGCGGCGCTGGCGGAGGTCAGGGGTGATGACTGATGTCGAGTTCTACGAATTGCGATACTCGGGCACGGGCGGGAAAATTTTAAGGGGGTTCCGGGCGCTCTATCTCGGGCTGTTTTTTAATGTCTTCATTATCGCAATCGTCTCGCTGGCCGCCATCAAAATCCTCGGGGTTTTGATCGGAGTTTCCCCATTCCAAACGCTCTTGATTGGGGCGGGCGCGACGATGCTTTACAGCGTGGCGGGCGGGCTGAGATCGGTCTTACTCGTGGACTTTTTCCAGTTCGCACTCGCGATGATCGGATCGGTTGCGGCAACGATCTATATTCTGAACATGGATGCTATCGGGGGGCTGGAGGGCTTGCTGGCGAATGAGCTGGTGCAGAGTAAGATGAGCCTTTTCCCGACGACGGCAGACACCTGGGTGGCCATCTTTATCATCCCGATTGCGCTGCAATGGTGGACGGCTTACTATCCGGGCGCTGAACCGGGTGGGGGCGGATACATTGCGCAGCGGATTCTTGCGGCCAAGGACGAAGGACATGCCACCAAGGCGAGCCTCTTTTTTAATGTGGCCCACTATGCCTTGCGTCCGTGGCCCTGGATTCTAGTGGCCCTAGCCTCGTTGGTGATCTTTCCAACGCTAGAGTCGATTGGGACCGCCTTTCCCCATTTGGCCAAGGATAAGTTGGGTCATGATGCCGCTTATCCCGCGATGGTGGCGCAGCTCCCAGTCGGTCTGAAAGGGTTGGTCTTGGCTTCGCTCATTGCGGCCTATATTTCGACGCTTTCGACTCAGGTGAATCTAGCCTCTTCCTATCTGACAAAGGATTTTTGGGTGCGGTTCTACGAACCGCAAGCGAGTGAAGGTAAGCAGGTGATGGTCGGTCGTATCACGAGTGCCTTAGTGCTGACTCTGGGGTCCCTGGTGGCGCTGGTGCTGACCAATGCGGCCCAGATGTTCGAGTTGATCCTGATGGTTGGTGCGGGGACCGGGTTGGTCTATCTCCTGCGCTGGACCTGGTGGCGGGTCAATGCGTGGAGTGAGATCTCCGCGACCGTGGCGGCCATTATCTCGAGCTATCTCTTCGTGGCGAAGGATAAGTTACCCTTTGCCGATCCCTTCGGTTGGGCGGTTGCGATGGGGCCGTGGGCCTATGTGGGCCCGGTGATTTTGACCACGGCTGTTTGGTTGGGGGTGACTTTTCTAACGAAGCCGGAAGCAAGAGAGACCCTGACGAATTTTGCGGAGAAGACTTCTCCTCCGGGGAAGAGCTGGGATCGCTTTCGGATTACGGAGCGCGACCCCGACGAAGTCTCGGTGGGGAGTGATTTGATCAAGGCACTTTTCGGAAGTGCCGCGATTATCGCGATCTTGCTGGGGACTGGTTGGACGCTCTATGGCGACCATCTTCAGGGGGGGCTTCTTTTGCTTTCAGGAGTGGCCGTGCTCGTGCCGCTCTTTAAAAAAACAGGTTGAAACGCACATGCCTGACCATCCTCTTTGAGACTGGCTCCATTTTCAGCGCGCCGTGATTTCAAGATCGGAAAAAGTCGTCGGGATATCGACGACGCGAAGCCCAACCGTGCCCTTTTTGTAATCAGAATCGGTGTGAGCGAGGACGGTTTCACCGTTCAGGCTGATTGTGAAATTTGCGCCTATTGCGGCGACGGTGAGACGCTGTTTTTGTGAGACGTCAATGGGGAGTCGCTTGCGGGCAAGTTCTTTCCACCTGGAGCCGTCCATCTTGCCGAGCAGGATCGAATTCTCGCTTGGTTTGAGGCCCGCAAAGTAGCCTCGGTGAGCATCATAACCGACGGAAGGGGCGGTGGTTCGGAAGAGGAGACCGGCGCCGCGGCCCTCGCTCTTACCTTGGAAATCGAGGGTGACGGTCGCGGTGAAGTCGTCGGGGACGGTCTTGTGCAAGAGAATCTTTTCGCCACTACGATAGGGATTAACGGGGTCGCTGGTGGGAGCACCAAGTCGAAGTCCGTCAGCGGTCAATTCGTAAAATTGGTGATGCCCAAAGTATGAGTGATCGGTGTGGAGATCGGATTTGTAAGGGACCTCGAGTCTCGAGGTTTTTTCTCCTGCGGGGCGTGGGGAAGAAGTCGCGGGCTGAAGGGGACGGCCGAATTGTGGGAGGCCTGCTTTGGACCACTTGTAGGGTTGAATGAAGAGGGCGCGCTGCCAGCCGGGGGCGCGATCGCGCTTGGCATGAAAGACGTGCCAAAGTTCGGATCCATCAGGAGACTTTACGAAGCAGGAATGTCCGACGCCGAAGGTTTCTTGGTGTGATTGGAAGACGGGTTTGTCGAATTTTCGCCACGATTTCGGGTCGAGAGGGTTCTCTCCGGTCAGTTCCAGGAGGCCGAGTTTATAGCTCGGGAGCCAGGAGGCACCGCAGGAATAGGTGAGGAAGGTTCGGTCTCCGTTTTTGAGGACTTGTGGTCCTTCATTGAGGCCGCGTCCCTTGTCCCCGGGTTCGGTCATCTCCCAAGGGTGGTCGTTATTTTGGCAGATCAGGACTCGTTTGGTGGCAAGTTTGACCGGAGTCTCCATTTCGGCAATGTAGAGAAACTGTTGGTCCGTGTCGGGGCCGTCCCAACCGGACCAGAGGGCGTAGAGTTTGCCCTGATGCTCGAGAGGAGTCATGTCAATGGCCCAGAGGTTTTGGGCTGCGGTCTCGCCAGTCTGGAAAGGACCGTGGAGGTCGTATTCTCCGAGGGGATCGTCGGTTTTCGACTGCAGGGCGTAGGCGAGGTGATTCTTGTTTTGGCCATCGGAGGCGGCAAAATAGATGAAATATTTGCCACCGATAAAATGGATTTCGGGGGCCCAGACTTCTTTGGAATAGGGCCCAGATTGGGGTGCGGTCCAAACGGAGTGTTTTGGGCCAATGGAGGAGAGATTCGCGCCCGTATGAAGGGCGAGGCCATGATTGCCATCGGAGAAACACCAGAGATAGCGGTCGGCATTGGGATCACGGATGACCCAGGGATCAGCACCTTCCCCGATGGGGTTCACAAAGTGGTCGGTCGGGAGAGCTCCGACTTTCTTAAAAGCGGGGTCAGAGCCATCGACCGGCATTTGGGAATTCCATTCGCGAAGGGCTTTGTCGAGACGGGTGACGACTTCCGGGTTTTCCTGGGCAAGATTTTTGGATTCTGAGGGATCGTTTGGAAGGTCGTAGAGTTGGGGGGTGGAGCGATCGTGATTGACGAGGTATTTCCACTGACCCTCGCGCACCGCGAGGTCGGGATTGTCTTCATCGTAGCCATGACCAAAGCCGGGGCGGTCGGGTGGACGCCGCCAGAAGATGGGCGCTTTACGGGAGTCGGTGGATTTTCCAAGGAGAGTCTCCGAGAGATCTTCCCCATCGAGCTCTTGGGCGGGTTTGGCTCCGGCGATGGCGTAGAGCGAGCGGTTGAGGTCAATGGCGGAAAAGATGGAGGTTTCGTTTGTGGTGCCAGTCTTGTCGGCGGGAATGAGTCCGGGGGCCCAGATGATGAGGGGGGAGCGAATGCCACCTTCATACATCCAGGTTTTGGCTCCACGGAAGGGATCAGAGGTGCCTGCACCAGGTTCGTGGCCATTGTCGGAACAGACCGTGATGAGGGTGTTGTCGCGGAGGTTGGGATCGTTACGAACGCGATCGAAGAGGCGGGCGAGTTGCTCGTCCATGGCGTCGAGGACGCCTTGATAGAGTTTGCGCTTGCTGCCGCCCCATTTGTCGAGCGGGGGCCACCAAGGGCCGTGGACGTCGTCAGGCCAGAGATTGATAAAGAAGGGCTTTTCCTCGGTCTGGGATTTGTCGATGAAGGTGAGGGCTTCGTCGACGAAGCCGGTGGTGATTTCGGACCGCTGCCTCCACTGGAATCCTTTGCCAAGGCGTTCGGCATCGGCCCAGATTCGACCTGCGATGGGCTCACCTCCGGCAGGGTTTGGCTTCATGGTCAGGGGGAGAAGTTTGGGGCCCATTCCCTCGAAGTTGCTTAAACTCCGATCGAAGCCGTACTTCGAGATTTCGGGAGCGTCATCGACATCGCGCTGGCCGCCCATGTGCCATTTGCCAAAGTGACCGGTGGCGTATCCGCTTTTCTGAAGTTGGCGGGCGAGGGTGGGGGCCTTGGGGTCGAGCCACTGGGCCATGCCTCGTTTTTTGTTGTCGCGGCGGTTGTTGAGGTAAGAAGTGATGCGGTGTCGCTGCGGGTATTGCCCGGTGGTGAGGGCGACGCGGGAAGGCGAACAGATCGGTGAATTGACGTAGAAGTTGGTGAATTTGAGTCCCTCCGTGGCAAGGCGGTCGATGTGCTCGGTTTTTACACTCCCGCCAAAACAGGAGAAATCGGAGTATCCCATGTCATCGATAAAGACGACGATGATGTTGGGTTTGACTGCTGAGAATCCCAGGTTTGTGAGGAGGGACAGGATGAGGTATTTCATGGTGTGAGCTTGAGGAGAGCTTGGATGAGTGCGATGAGGAAAAGCGGCTTCATGACTGACAAGGGGTATTCTTACGATTTGGGGTCATTGATTCTACCACTCGACTTTAACGGGATCCGAGGAAAAGGGATGAAGTGGGCTTGAGCCTGGGGTGAGTCGCTTCTAAGTTCCCGCTATGGATGAATCTCCTCAAGCCAACCCAAAGCCACGGCCCCGCTGGAAGCTCCTTATCTGGGTAGAGATCATCTTGGTCCTTCTCTGGATCGTTTTGAAGAAGATTCCCCGCTTCGAGGACTTTGGCGCAGGGGGGGCGATTGATTTACTCTTCGTGGCTTGCGTCCCCGCCAGTGCCTTGATTTGGTTGTTATTTTTAAGTCGGCTCCGTTGGATGATTCGCTTGATTGGTTTCGGGGTCGGGCTCGCAATTGTGGGGATGGTGAAGATGGATGGCCACACCGGGAGTTTTTTCCCTCAGTTTTCGTGGCGGTGGTCCAAGGATTCCGCGAGGGATATCCCGAAACTGACCGGGACCGTGGCGGAGGCCGGGACCGTCATCATGACCAAGGGGCCCGAGAATTTCCCAAGGTTCCTGGGCGCAGAGATGAACAACCGGGTGTCCGATGAACTTCTGCCCGATCGTTGGTATGCCTCCAAACCGAAGGAACTTTGGCGGAAGAAAATTGGCGAAGGTTGGTCCGCGTTTTCGGTGGCGGGAGGGTTTGCCTACACGATGGAGCAACGGGGCGAGGTCGAGATGACCATTTGCTATGAACTCATGACCGGCGAGGCGGTCTGGCTCCATGGCGAGGGGGTGCGATTCGAGGAATCGATGGGTGACGATGGCCCCCGGTCGACCCCCACGGTAATCGATGGAAAGGTCTTTTCTTATGGCGCCACCGGGATTCTAAGCTGTCTTGACGCACGAACGGGAAGCTTGATCTGGGGCAAGGACGTTCTGGCTGAAGTTGGCCAAAGTGTTCCGAAGTGGGCGAAGAGCTGCAGCCCCTTGGTGGTGGATGGAAAGGTAATTGTGACTTTGGGAAGTCAGGCCGAAAAGAATCTGGCCGCTTTCGAGGTGGCGACCGGGAAGCCGGTCTGGCGGGCGGGCGATTACAGTTCATCGTATACTTCGCCGGTGTTGGCTGTTTTGGCGGGGAAACGACAGATTGTCGCCTTCCAGCAAGAATCGGTCGATGGCTACGATGTGGCGAGTGGCGAGATCCTTTGGTCCTTCCCGGTTGGAAATGACCAGGGAAACTGTGCCTCACCATTGATCGTAGGCGATACCGTCATCACCAGCAGTGGCTATGGCTACGGGACCCACCGGATCAAGATCACTCGGACGAGCGATGGCTTCGAAGCGAAGGAGCTTTGGTATAGTCGGAAGTTGAAGGCCAAGTTTGCGGACATGGTGGTGAATGGTGATTACCTCTACGGCTTGAACGAAGGTCGCTTGGTCTGTCTTGATCTTGCCGATGGTAAGCTGAAATGGCGGGGGAGTAACTTTGGCCATGGTCAGTTGCTCGGCGTTGGTGAGCACATGATTTTGCAGGGCGAACAGGGAGATGTTGCGATTCTCAAGATGACTTCAGAGGGAGAAGAAGTGATTCAGGAATTTGAGGCAATGGATCATCGGACTTGGAATCACGCGACTCTGGCGGGTCGGATTCTCTTGGTTCGTAATGACCGTGAAGCGGTTGCCTTTCAGTTTTAAACGCGAAGATTCTTCCCCGAATCAAGATCTCTTTGTGAATCTTGCTTGGAGCGATTCGTAGCCGATCATGCGAGTGTAGTCGGGCTCACGCTCGATCGCTTCCACCGATGCAAGGATTTTGACTTGAGAAACTTGGTCGGCGAGAGCGCGGATCAATCCGCGCATGATGGCGCGGGAATGGTGGACTCCGAGGCAAAGGTGTATGCCGAATCCGAAGGCGACGTGGGGGTTCGGTCGGCGGTCGAGTTTGGTGAGGTTGGGTTCGTGGAAGACCTCGGGGTCACGGTTGGCGGCGGACCAGCAGAGGGAGACCCGACCCTCCGCTTGCACCTCGAATCCGTGGACCTCGGTCTTAACCGGGCAGACGCGGCCAATATGGGTGAGGGGAATAAAGAGGCGGAAGAATTCTTCTGATGCGAGATTGATCCGCTTGGGATCTTCTCGGATCCAGTCGAGGTCGTGAGGGTTTTCGGCGAAGTGGGCAATGATGCGGGTTGCGGTGTGGATGATGGTGTCGCGACCGCCGGCGAAGGCGATGTTCGCATAGCCAAGCTTCTCTTCCATGGTGAGCAAGCGCCCCTCGAATTCGACCTGATTGAGCGCGGAAAAGAAATCGTCACCCGGATTTTTGGCGGCGGCTTCGAACATCTTCTGTGAGTAATCTTCCATAAAGGGGCCTTTTGATTTCCCGTCACCATCCTTGAAGACATGAAGCCCCCAGCTCACCCAGAGTTGGGCTTCTTCTTCAGGGACATTGAGAAGATAGGTGAGGGCGTAGGATTGGAGCGGGATGGCGAAGGCGGCGACGACGTCGAGTGAATCCGCTTCGAGCGCTTTTGAGAGGAGGGAGTCAATCAAGCCGTTAATCTTCGCGAGAACGTCCGGCTGTTTTGGGCGTTGAAAGAAGGGTTCCACGACTTTGCGATAGGCTGCGTGAACCGGTGGGTCGACTTCGAGAGGATACTGGCGCACGGTGCGCACGTCTTCCTCTGATGGAATAGGGACGCGCAGCGGGGCATCGGAGCTGAAGGTTGTTGTGTCTTTTGCGGCTTCCCGGACGTCCTTGAGACGCAGGATCATGGGGACGCGTTCGCCTCCAAAGGTCCCGATGTGAATCGGGCATTTCGCGCGTGCTTCTTGGAAGGGGTCGTCGTGATTACTCATAGTGGGACTGGTGGAGCCTAGAGCAGTCCCGGTGGTCATTCAAATCTTGTTCGCGAGGGAAGAGCTTTCGGCAACGCATTCATTTTTGGACAAACCTTTCAGGGGGCTTTCCTTCGTAAAGGGAGGTCAAGCGTCGCTCTTGCGCTTGATCTCCTTGGCCGCGCGTTGCTCATTCGAAGGTTGCCTTACTGTGCAAGAGAGGCATTGTGACCGGATGAAAACAATCGTCTTGGTTTGGCTGGGTCTCTGCATGTTGGTTTGCGGGGAGCCTCGTGATTGGACCGCCGGAGGAGAGGACGGAAAGACGATCAAGGCCGACTATGTGAAGTCAGGGGATGGCAAGGTGACGATTCGGCGAACGAGGGACCGACGTTTGTTTACCATCGATCTTGCGGTTTTGTCGGAGGCCGATCGAGAATGGGTCAAGGCCAAGGAGCTTGAGGTCGAGGACGAAAAGACTGCTGGCGAAGGCAGGGAGGCCTCGGACGAATTTGCAAAACTCCTGAATGGGGAGTGGGCGCGGACGGAAGGTCATGGCTTAAAATATCGTCTCTTCGGGGAGCGTAAGATGAAGCGTTCCAAGGATGCCGGTTATCCGCTCGTCGTCTGGCTGCATGGCAGAGGTGGTGACGTCATGACGCCGAATGAGCCTTGGATGGCAAAAGTTTTTGCAAGCGACGAGAATTTTAAAAAGCGTCCCTGTTTTATCGTTGCGCCGCAGAATCCCGACCAGTTAGGCTGGAATGGCGAGAAAGCAAGCGGGGTTGTTGCGATCGTGCAGGAGCTTTTAAAGAACCTCCCAATCGATGAGGACCGAGTCTATCTGGCGGGATACTCGATGGGGGGATATGGGACTTTCCAGATTCTCTCGGATGAGCCCAAGCTCTTTGCCGCAGGAGTTCCGATTGCCGGTGGAGGCCGCCCGGCTTCCGCCGCGAATTTCAAGAAGGTCCCGGTTTGGGTCTTCCATGGCGCCAAGGATCCTGTTGTTCCTGTGAGTCAGAGCCAGGGAATGGTCGCGGCCTTGAAGCAAGAACGGGCCGAAGTGAAGTATACCGAATACCCCGACGGCGATCACGGAGTCGTGGGCCAGGCCCTCGCCACTAAGGAACTGCATGAGTGGCTCTTTGCGCAAAGCCGGGGGAAGTAAAAGTGATATCGTAAACTGTCCCGCAATCCTGCGATGTGTGGTGAAGAAGGAAGGGGTCTCTGCATGAGAATAAAAAGCAAAGGAATCAAGATTCCGGAGCCGGAGTGAAAGAGATCGGGATCCAAAAGACTATTAGAATGCTGCTTCCCATCTCCGACCCAGTGGGGGATCTCATTTTTAATTCTACAACTCGCTCCCATCTTATGACTCTCAATCAACCTTTCTCAACCGCCGTGTTCCTCGCGGCCACTTTCTCCACCCTCCCGTTCACTTTTGCCGACGTCACGGTCTCGAAGGTTTTTGGGGATCACATGGTCTTGCAACAGAAGGCCCCAATCCGAGTGTGGGGAAGAGCCGATCCAGGTGAAGGCGTGACCGTTTCGCTCGGCGGTAAAAGCGCCAAAACGACAGCGGCCAAAGAAGGCACTTGGCGCGTCGACCTACCCGCTCTCCCCGCCGATGGTAAAGCTCACACCATGACCGTGAAGGGCCAGAACACCATCGAACTTAAAGACATCCTCCTCGGTGAGGTCTGGATCTGCTCCGGCCAATCAAACATGGAGTGGGCCGTGAACCGCTCGCTGAATGCGAAGGAAGAGATCGCAGCCGCGAACCACCCGCAGATTCGCCTCTTCGACGTCCCCGGCCACGTCGCCAAGCCTGATCCGGAGAACGAGGTGCGCGGGCAATGGCAGATCTGCTCGCCGGAGACCATCCCAGGTTTCAGCGCAGCCGGCTACTTCTTCGGGCGCGAACTTCAAATGGAACTCAAGGTGCCCATCGGATTGGTCGGGACAAATTGGGGCGGAACACGGATCGAGCCATGGACTCCACCCGTCGGTTTCAAGGCTGTCCCGAATTTGAAAGACTACGTCGAGAATCTCGAAGCGATCGCAAAGGCGCGCAAAGAAGGCGGTAAGCCAGGCAAGCCAAAGGGCGGTGCGGTGCAAATTTACAACGGAATGGTGCATGCCCTCACCCCGCTCAGGGTGCGTGGTGCGATCTGGTACCAGGGGGAATCAAACGCTGGAGATGGCCTGCGCTACGACGATCTCAAAGAAGGTCTCGTGAAGGGCTGGCGCTCCGCATTCGAAAACGACGACCTTTCCTTCTACTGGGTCCAACTGGCAAACTTCCAGAACCCGCAAGACAATCCCGAGGGCGGTGGGTGGGGACCGGTCCGCGAAGGACAGCGTCGTGCCTTGCGTCTGCCCAAGACCGGCATGGCCGTCATCATCGACATCGGTAACGCCAAGGACATTCATCCCAAAAATAAGCAGGACGTTGGCAAACGCCTCGCCCTCCTCGCCCTCGCCAAGGACTACCATAAGGACGTCGTATCCTCTGGTCCGCTTTACAAGGGGATGAAGAAGGAAGGGGCCAAGATTCGTATCTCATTCGACCATGTCGGCTCTGGACTTATGACGGGCGAGAAAAAGGGGCTTGATCCCGTCAAGGAAACCAGCGGTGCCGAGTTGGCCCGCTTCTCGATTCAGGACAAGGCCGGCAAGTGGCACTGGGCCAAGGCTAAGATCGATGGTGAGGCCATCGTGGTCTGGCACGACGAGGTAAAGGCTCCCCAGCACGTCCGCTTCGGCTATGAGTCAAACCCGGTCGGGATCAATCTCTATAATAAGGAAGGACTGCCAGCGTCACCGTTCACGACAGACTGAGGAAAGGCGTTGGCCCATCGTGGCTCAAAGCAAGATTCCCAAGCCCCAAAGCAGGCGCTCAAAGGTGTCCCCAGGCAACGTCTGGGGACCCTCCCGGCCCCTGCAAGTCATTTGCCTTATCAGCGCGATCTAAATCCCGCCCTTGCAAATCCTCCCGTCACAGAAATCTTCCCAACTCAATTTTTGAACCCTGAGACATTCAAAACCGGGAGTCCGGCGTCTGGCGTTCTGAAGGGCGTCCCGCCCCGTTTATCCCACAGCGCGCTGATCCAAGGGACTCACCTACCCAAGCGCAAATCCTAACGATACGTATCAATATGGTTAGCCTGATGAAATCTCCTTTCCACATCGCTAACTTCGATAAGGCCAAAGCCGAAGAAATCGATCATTGCACGCGAGGTCGGAATGACTCTCTCAATCCTACCAATATCGTCTGGGTCTGCCTTCTCAAGGGCTGTTCGGCAGGAATTCCCCTGGGTGCCATTCCGACATTGCCGCAGGACCTTGAAGAGATCGCGAGCCTCTCCAGAGAGTTTTCAGCCGAAGCGATGGTCCTCCGAGCATCTGAGGCCTTAATCCGCGAGCAAGTCGCGGGAGAGTAAGGAACGGCGAGGGTTCTAATTTTGCGCGTTACTCGCGCTACGTCGAGACGAGCCGTGATGAGATTTCTAGGCATTCTTTTTGGCGTCTGGATCAGACTCCCGCGACTTCGATCTGAGTTCGTGATGTTCACTTTGACGTTATGCCTCAGTGGTTCTGCGTGACGCTTGTTTACCCGATAGCGTGCGTGACGACATCCGTCGGGGAAATGCAGGTGCCCGTAACGCTATGGGGCGTCACGTGGCTGGCCTTGAAGGCGCAACTCGTCGATATCTGAACCCTCTCAGGTCGGGGCCACCCCGATGCCTGTGGAAGCGCCGTTGTGGCCCGTGACCTCTGCGGTGACGGGTTGGCCGGCTGAGGTTGCGGTTGCTGATAGGTCGTTGTCTCAAGTGGAACAAGATCCGCATCTCTCCCGACGATGTCGGCTCTGGATTTCATGGCGGCCTTTTGGAAGTGAAAGATGTTCTCGTGGATGAGGGGTGGCTTGATTTTTACGTGAATGTTCCCCTCTACTTCATCCTGACTTCTAGGGAGTTGTCGATAAAAAAAAAAATTGCCTCCCGCAATAATTAAAGGTAACAAACGAGTGTCATCCTTAAAAATTTACATCATCTCGGTATTCAACAACGTCGGGATCGTGACGACTATTTATCATGAAGATCGATGCGAACATCACTGGCGTCAGCGTGCTCAAAGCAAAACCATTTTCTCCTACTGTTCGTATCCGGTTAGGCCTTGCTTCGCCTGTCTTTGCCTCTCAGTACGCTTTTAAGAGGTCGTCTGGGACTTGGGGTTTGGCCCTCGAAATCGATGAGCTTTATGAGCTTGCTTTGAACCTCACCGAGCGACGATGGCTCGTAGCTCGTCGTGAATTACGCTTTGGCAATGTTCTCGTGATGAGGGTCCATGTTCCGGCTTGTCAAGAGCACACCCGCAATAGCTTGGGCTGTTTAAGCTCGTCAAAACGCCACCCTGAAAGTCCCCTCGAGACTGCTGGATTACTCGTCTTTCAAGCTCGCCGACATTAAAATCATGAGAAATAAAAGGCACTTGAGATCACCGGATTGGCTGGCACTCCTCGGGGGGACCGCGATCTCAACGAGTCGTGCTGTGCTTGATACCGCCGGCCCCAAATCGCAACTCAATAAAGAGGGAGAATTTTTGGAAAAGAGAGGGCCGATCGTGAAAATGACTTTTGGGGCCTCGATTGCAAACGGAATAAAGACGGTGGCCAAGACGCCGCGCCATGTCGTCGGAATACGGAGTGGACAGTGTCAAATGGGAGTCGTCTTGGATCATGATGCGGGTCAGGCCGATTGGGTTGCGCTGAACGATTCATACCACAAAAAAGACTTAACCGAGGCTGTCAGTAGGCTCCGCTTACCCTCATGAAGAGCACCATTAAGATCCTTTGGAGCCTCGTTTTCCGTCCAGGCTCGACGTTTTCGCGTCGGCTTTGTGATGCTGCGGAACGGATGGATTTTCGGGTCTCGCAGGCCGATGCCGATGCCGAGGCCGATGTGAAGCGGGCGGCGGAAGACGTTCTTCGCGAGCAGGCCGTGTTGCTGGCTGCCGCACAACGTATCGGGCGGATGGGCTGTTGGAGAATGCACATCCGTTCTAACCGCCTGGTCTGGTCGGATGCGACCTGCGAGTTGTTCCGGATCGCGCCCGAAGAGTTCGCCGGGACTTACGAGTTTTTCCAGAGCTTTATTGTCGAGGATGACTTGGCTGCCTTCGTTGCCACCCGTGCCTTGATATCTCCTTCAAATCCGTCGTGGGAAGCGGAATACCGCATTCGTTGGCGGGATGGCCAGATCCGGATGATGCACGAGCGCGGTGTCGCCGAGTTTGACTCCGCAGGTGACTGCGTGAGCCGGATCGGGATGATGATGGACATAACGGAGCGCAAAGTCTCCGAAGACAAGCTCCGGAAAAACCTTTCGGTGCTGCGTATCGCGGGGAACATCGCGTGGGTTGGCAGCTGGTTAATGAACGTGGCAGATCATAAACTTTACTGGTCCGAGGAAGTCTGGAATCTGCTGGGACTCCCAAGAGGAAAGGAACCATCGCTGGAAGAGGGGTTGAACCTCTATGCTCCCGAATCCAAGACCAAGCTAGGCGCGGCGCTTGCCTCCTGTGGAAGCGACGGGACGCCGTTCGACCTCGATCTTGAGCTCAGGAACGCGAAGGGACAAAAAATGTGGGCGCGGATCTGCGGCGAGGCGGAGCGGGATGCCGATGGGGTGATCACTTGGGTAAACGGTGCCTTTTCCGACATTTCCGAGCGCAAGGTTTTGGATGATTCTTTGCTGCTGTTAAATTCCGCAGTTGAGCAGGTGAAGGAGTCCATACTGATTACCGATGCCGGGCTCGATCTGCCGGGACCGGCGATTATTTTTGTCAATCAAGCGTTCACGACAATGACGGGCTACGCGCCGGAAGAAGTGATCGGAAAAACGCCACGGATTTTACAAGGTCCGCTTACGGACCAGGAGATGTTGGCGCGGTTGCGTCGGAACCTAAGCTCGGAAGAAACGTTCCAAGGCGAGACCGTCAACTACCGCAAAGATGGGACGTCCTACCAGGTGGAATGGCAGATCTCCCCACTCCGCAATGCCAGCGGCACAACCACTCACTACGTAGCGATCCAGCGCGACATCACCGAGCGAAAGCAGGCCGAGGAAGAGCTGCTCTGGAAAACGGCGCTGCTCGAAGCCCAGATCGATTCCTATGGCGTGGGGATCCTCGTGGTCGATGACAAGGGTCGCAAAATCCTGCAAAACCGCCGTTCGGTCGATCTCTGGCAAATTCCCCCGGAGCTTGCCGAAAGCGACGATGACAATGCCCAGCTGCAATACGTCATCGGCCGCACTGCCCAGCCCAAGCAGTTTAGCGACAAGGTAACCCATCTCTACGCACATCCCGATGAGCACTCCTCGGACGAAATCGAACTGATCGACGGCACGGTTCTCGACCGTCATTCCGCACCTGTCATCGGAAAGGACGGCCGGAACTATGGCCGCCTCTGGACCTTCGCAGACATCACCGCGAGGAAGCATCGGGAAATCGAACTGATTGAGTTGAACCGACAGCTCCTGGACGTCTCCCGTCAGGCCGGGATGGCGGAAGTCGCCACGAACGTGCTGCACAACGTGGGCAACGTGCTCAACACCGTGAACATTTCCTGCTCGGTGATCTTGGAAAAGATCCGTAAATCCCGGATTAGTGGCGTGGTGAAAACGGCGGAACTTTTGGAAAACCACCAAGGCGACCTGACGGCGTTTTTCACCGCCGATGCGGGGGGGAGAAAACTCCCAGAATACCTTGGGAAGCTTGCGGACCAACTGGTGCAAGAACAAGCGGCCATTTCTGCGGAGCTTCAGTCGCTTAGCGGAAATATCGATCACATCAAGGTCATCGTGGCCATGCAGCAAAACCTCGCGCGCGCTCAGGGTGCCACAGAAATCGTCGCTATCGCGGACCTGATTGAGGATGGCTTGCGTCTGAGTGAGAAATCCCTAAACCGGCATCAAGTCCGGATAGTGCGTGAATACTGCGAAGCGCCCCCCGTCGTCGTGGAAAAGCACAGGGTCCTGCAAATCCTGGTGAACTTGATCGACAATGCCAAATCAGCCTGTGACGAATCTGGCCGCGCGGATCAACAAATCACTCTCCGCCTCACCGTAGACGGTGAAACCGTGCGGATCGTCGTGATCGACAACGGTCTCGGAATTCCCCCGGAAAATCTCGAGCGCATTTTCACCTACGGATTCACCACCAAGGCTGATGGCCATGGCTTCGGACTACACGGCTCTATTCTAGCTGTGCGGGAAATGGAAGGCGATCTCACGGTGCAGAGCGACGGACCCGGCAAAGGCGCTACCTTTTCCCTCAGTCTCCCAATCACCCCCCCTTGAGAAATCATGTCAATGAGCCCAAAGCATTCCCCACCTGCCAGCAGCTTTCAGGAAGAAAGCTCGGAGCTGGTTCCCGTCGAAGCCGCCAGCACGCCCTCATTCCGGCAGACCGACGGAGACGCCAGCTATCGAGTCCTGATCGTAGACGATAATCCGTCCATCCACGATGACTTCCGCAAGATACTTTGCCCGGCTTCCCATACCGACCCGCGGTCCGACGAATTAGAAACCCTGATCTTTGGCAGCCCCGCCAAAACGAATCCAAAAGTTACCTTCCAACTTGATTCCGCCTTTCAGGGCCAGTCGGCGTTGGAAAAACTAAACGAAGCTCTGGCGGAAGATCGTCCCTATGCTCTCGCGTTTGTGGATATCCAGATGCCACCTGGATGGGACGGCGTGGAGACCGTCAATCACCTTTGGGACGCCGATCCGGGCCTTCAGGTCGTGATCTGTACCGCTTACTCGACCTTTTCATGGGAGGATACGCGTTTCGTCCTGAAACAACCCGATAGCTTGCTGGTTCTCAAGAAACCATTCGACGAGGTGGAAATCCAGCAGATGGCCCACACGCTCGCCCGCAAGTGGGCACTCAACCAGCTGGTCGAGATTGGCCTTCAGCAAGTAGATGAGGGGATACGGCGCTTGCTGGGCCCCACCGGAGAAGTAGTTTCCGCTCCCGCATGTCCTACCCCGCCCTTCCCCGCACAGCTCGACGAGCATCAGTTCGTGACCACCTTGGAGCGGCTCTGCCAGACACTCGAGTCAACGCGCGGCAAACTCCGGCACGCCGAACAACGGTTGGTGCACTCGGAAAAAATGACCTCTCTCGGGCATCTGAGCGCTGGAATTCTTCATGAAATCAATAACCCTCTGAACTACGTGATAACCGCGCTGACCCTTCTGGAAAACAGCGCGGGATGTCTACCGGACAATTGCCGGGAAGATCACTTGGAGACCTTGCAAGACATTCGGGATGGCTGCTCCAAGATGATGGAGATCACCTTTAGCCTGCGCAAATTCGCCCATCCGGAAGGGGGCGATCTCAGGAAAGTCCACGTAAACGACGCGCTGCGCACCGCGCTCCGCCTGACGGCGGTTGAAATCGGGGACGTCATCACTATCGAAAACCGCATTTCCGACGAGGTGATTGTTTTGGGTAAGGCCTCCGAGTTGTCCCAAGTCTTCATCAACCTCATTCACAATGCCACTCATGCCCTGCGGATGAAGGTTCAAACGCCGGGCGCGGTTCCCCGGATACTTTTTAAGGCTACGGCGCCGGAGGGGCGTATTATCATCAGCGTTACCGATAATGGAACCGGCATCCCTCCCTCGGAAATAGGGAAGATCTTCGATCCCTTTTACAGCACCAAGGATGTCGGACAGGGCGTAGGTCTCGGCCTCGGGATCTGCCACCAGATCTTACAACAATTCGCCGCCAAGCTCTCGGCCGAAAGCGATCCTGGAGTCGGGACTCGTTTCGATCTGTCGTTCCCAGCAATAAATTTAGGCGACACGACCCCTCACAATCTGACTTAGGCGGCGTCCTTGCGTTGGCCGAGGCTGAGAGCTTCGACTCCTGTCCTACTCCACTTCGACGGTTTGCCAAGTGGCCGTGACTTCTAAACGCTCAAAAGCAAGCGCATGGGGAAGACCGGACCGGAGAGAATTCCGCTGGATCTTGTGGCAGCGAGTTACAGCGTCGCAAAGGGGGCAAAAGCTAATCCAGTTCGACCGGTTTGTATCCACCACGCGCTCTGAAGTAGAAGAAAATGACAAGATAGCAAAGAAGCATGAAGGCGGGAAGGATGGCTACCTGGTAGAAGGCAGCCTTTTTGTGCGGGTATTTGGTTTTGGTGAGGGTGGCCTTTTCGTCGTCGGAAAGTGCCCGGACCTTGTCCTCGTTCATGCTCCGAACTTCCCCGAGGAAGATGACTTCCTTGGCGGGGCTGGTGACTTTTTCGAAGATGGCCGGATGGTTGGCTTCAAGGTCGGCGGAGATGCCCTTGTCCTGAAGGCCACCCATGATGGGGGTGCCAAGAATACCCATGCCAAGGACGCCCACTGCGGAGACCCCGTTGAGGGTGAGGGGACCGCCCTTGGGGAACTGCTCGGAGACGAGGCCGAGAGTGGTGGACCAGAGGAAGGTTTTGCCGAAGGCGTAAACGGTGGCGGCAACGATGATCCAAAACGCGACGGCCTTTGAAAGGAAGAGGAGACCGATAATGGCAACGATCGCGCTGCCCACCAGAAGACCGATGGGTGAGAACTTGTGGATAATGGGACCGGCGTAGAAACGCATGATTGTCATGATCGTGGAGATATAGATGAAGATCCATCCGGCCTGGGCCGGGGTGAAGTCGGCCCCGAGAAGATCCGGCATCCAGCTGTCTGTGCCGAGTTCGGTGGTGGCGAGAGGGCCCATCGTGATGAGGACAAGAAGGAACATCCAATGGCCGAAGCTGCGGGTGTAAAGACCGGCGGCGAGGGCCGCGATCGCCGCGAGAGTTGGCGCGATCCAAGTGGCGACGGAGAGGTCAGGATTGAGACTGCTTGCGATTTGGGTGACGCCAAGGACGAGAAGCCAGGTGATGATAAAAAAGCCGATGGCCCCAACTTGAGCAAGCATATCGCGATAGGGGATCTTGGCCGCGACCCGTTCGTTGATTGGGAATTTGCAGGGAATGATTAGGAAAGCGTAGATGACGACAGGGATGAAGCACATTGCATACTTTAGATGCCATCCGGCGTCTCCCAGCACGATGGAAGTCAGGGCTCCAAGAGCGAGACCGGCGGGCCAGCCCGCGTGCAGGATATTGAGCCATTTCGCTTTTTCCTTTTTGAAGGCGGTCGCTACGACGGGATTGATGAAGGCCTCGACCATGCCGTTAGCAATGGCGATGAGGAAGACGCTCCAATAAAGGGCGGTGGGGGTTTTGGCGACCAACGTGAGAATGAGGGAGGCAATGTGGCAGGCCATCGCGATGAAAGCGGTGGTCTTGTAGCCGATAATGTCGATGATGAGGCTGAAGACGATGATACTAATTGCGAAGGGCCAGAGGCCGACGCCGAGGATACGCCCTTTATCGGCTTCGGTGAGGTTGAAATCGTTCTGCCAGTCGCCGATGATATTGGCGCGGAGACCAAAGACGAAAGAGGTGGCGACGAGGGCGGCAAAGCAGGCCCAGAAGAGCTTCTTGTTAGCGTGTTCGGTGGAAGTCATGGGGTATTTGTGTGCGGGTTAGGATGCCAGGAGGGCTGTGATGACCTGATGGTCGAGGACAGCCTGCAGGGCCTGGGGGATGTCAGCAATGGGAAAGCGTGGGGTGAAAGCAAGCGGTGGTGGCGAGCTTGCCGTCCCGCATCCATTGCCAGAGCTGGGCTTGGCCCTCTTTTTCGTAGCGGCGGGTGGGCCACTGGTTCCTGAAGATGTTGGAGTTGCCGTCGCCGAGGGAGTTTTCGAGCGGTGGTAGGACTCGGTATCGATCAGATAAAAAACGCACCCGGCGATCATGAAAATCGCTAATTGTTTCCTTCTCTATTTAAACGTTAAAAGAGAGGGGGATTGCGAGTAGGGGTATGCGAATGATGAAACGATGCCGAATTCCAGCCCAGCTTCTGCTTGCAACGATGGCCACGGTATTGGTCGCGCTCTTCGCGGCGAATGCTGAACCAGAGGTAAGGAAGGAGGGTGTCAAGAGCGCTCACTTTGACCCGGTCATTGAAAAGATCGAAGGCTGGAATATCCACATCGACCCGAAGTTGCTCAAGGGCAAGCATGCCGAGGAAGGAGCGAAGGCGCTCAAGATGCTCGCCAGTCACTTACAACGTATCGCCATCATGATCCCGGGAGACCGCCTCAAGCAGTTGCAGACCCTGGAAATCTGGATCGAATACGACCATCTTGAGATCAATGTGGAACCAGGACCTTATCATCCCGGTGCCGCTTGGCTCGTCGAGCGAGGCTATGATCCTCGCTTGGCCAAAAAAGTCCATGTCACCCGGGCCGCGTCGCTTCTAGATCGAAATCAGCTGGCGAAACATCCGTCCGTCATCCTGCACGAATTGAGCCACGCCTATCACGATCAGATCCTCGGGGGCTATGGCGAGCCGCGCATTATTGCCGCTTATGAAAAAGCGATGAAGGCTGGCCTCTACGACGAGGTGTTAGCGCACACCGGTAGGAAAGTGCGAGCCTATGCGGCCTCAACTCCCATGGAATACTTCGCCGAAGGAACCGAGGCTTATTTCGACCGGAACGATTTCTTCCCTTTCGTGCGCGCAGAACTCAAGGAACATGATCCCGTCCTGCATGACCTGCTGGAAGAAATTTGGGGAATTAAGAAGTAAACCCGCGATTCCATTCGTAAGGGAAATTCAACGATGATTAGCAAGCAAATCAACACCGCAGGGATTCTGCTCATCGCGCTTGTGCTTCTGCCGATTAGGGCGGCAGCTTCCGGCTTCGAGGAGGTAGTGCAGCCTTACCTGAAGGAGAACTGCATTCGTTGCCACGGGCCGGAGAAGCAGAAAGGCAAGCTGACCCTCCATCAGATCACCGAGCACTTTGGCACCGACGCGGAAGTTGCGGGATGGGTCGATATTCTGGACATGCTTTCGTTTGGGGAAATGCCGCCACCGGACGAGGAAAAACAACCGGATCCGCTTGCGACAGCCCAGATCGTTCGCTGGATCAAGCAGAAGCTTCAAGAGGCGGGCAAAGCGGAAGCCTATCTGAAGAAACTCTTGGCACCCGAATACGGAAATTGGGTGAGCCACGAAAAACTGTTCTCGGGGGAAATCAAAACGCCTCCTTTTTCGCCGTCCCGCCTGTGGCGATTGAGTCCCGAAATCTTCAAGCATCAAGGATTTGGGCGCGCTCGAAGTCCCTTCACTTATGTCACTCCAGAATCGGGAATTCGCGACTACTCGGCAATGTCAGCGGTTGACCAAAGCACGGTGCAGATGATCCTCATCAACGCAGGTCAATATCTCGAGGGTCGTGAGCAGAGAGGGGACTTCAAACGTTTTGCAGAAGATCAACCAAGGCCCTCGGATCAGGTCCTCTCCGACACTGTCCGGGCTGAATTTCGGAGAGTGATCGGACGAGAGGCGAACCCGCAGGAACTTTCCAAATATCTCGGGTTCCTCCAGAAAAATATCCAAATCGGTGGCAATCTGGATGGTCTCAACACGACAATCAAGACGATGTTTCTGAGCCCCGAGGCGATCTATCGGATGGAATTAGGCCTCGGAGAAAAGGACCAATACGGCCGCCGTCATCTCTCGCCCCAAGAGATCGCCTACACCATTTCTTACGCCTTAACCGACCGGGGGCCTGAGCACCTCCCCGCGCTCAGGAAGGCCTTAGCGGAAGGGAAGCTGACCAAAAAGAAAGAGGTCGCCCGGGTCCTCCGGGAAGTGCTTAATCATGAACTCGCAACGGGACACTGGGCTCATCGTAATCTCCCCCGCATCATGCGCTTCTTCGACGAATTTTTTGGATTCGACCGGGCCGGCAGCGTGTTCAAGGACAACGAGCGGATACGCAGCGAAGGAATCCCCCAGTGGAATACCGAAATGCTGATCCACGATGCGCGCATGCTCATCGAACATCACCTCAGAAGTGATCACGACGTCATCGCCAATCTCTTGACGACCGATCACTACTTCGTTGCGCACCCCGGTAACAATCAGTTTGCGCGTGAGTTCTATGAGGAGCGGATTACCGAATACACCGCATCGGAATATGTCAGCGATCAAGTCGCCCAGAAAAAAGAACAGCTAGATCGGGAGCAGGAAGAATGGAACCATTCGTCAGAGGAACGAAAAAAACGCCTCGATGAGGCGAGTAAACGCGCGGAACTTAAGGTCACCCATGTGAAGACTGCGATCAAAAACGGCCTCAATCCACACCCGAACTTCCCCTTTTCGAAACGCTCTCGTGGCATCGCAGACTTGATCTACATTGAACCTTACAATCTCCCCAGCAGTGGCGGGGCTTCTCTTCAACGCTGGAAGTGGCCGATCAAACAACCCTTCGAAATGCCTAAAGGGCAGCGTGCCGGTTTGCTGACGCACCCGGCCTGGCTCGCCACCCACTCACTGAATGAAGGCAACGATCCGATTCGCCGGGGCATTTGGGTCCGCGAAAAGCTCCTCGCCGGAGTGATTCAGGACGTCCCCCCGGACGTCGATGCCAATGTGCCGCCGGATCCTCACAAAACCCTGCGTGAACGACTGGACTTGGTGCGAGAGGAACGTTGTTGGACCTGCCATCGCAAGATCAACCCGCTTGGCGAGGCCTTTGAAATATTCGACGACTGGGGGCGCTATCGAACCCATGTTTATTTCGACGAAGAAAAGAAACTCCTTACCCGCCGGGATGCAGCCTTCGACAAAATGCTCGAAAAGGGCACGCTGACTGCTCACCCGATCAACGCGTCCGGAGCCATCACGGGATCAGGAAATCCCAAGGTCGATGGTGAAGTGAAGGACGCGATCGAACTGATGCATCGCTTGGGCCGCTCCGACCGTGCGAGACAATCTTTCATTCGCTATTTGTTCCGCTACTTTATGGGCCGAAACGAAATGCTCAGTGATTCCAAAACCTTAATCGAGGCTGAGCAAGCTTACTTGAAAAACGGAGGAAGCTTCAAGGCGCTCGTCGTCTCGTTGCTGAGTTCAGACTCGTTTCTCTACCGCCGCTAACGAACTCCAAATCTAGACCGATGACATTCACAAGACGAAGTGCACTTAAGAACCTATCGATGGGCGGAGCATCGATCGCGATGGCGCCATTTTTACAGTCGCTCCAAGCGCACGCGGCAGGGAGAGAAGAGGGACTTCCGAAGCGCTTTGTCTTCGTCGTGAAATCGTCCGGGGTCGAAAAATTTAACCTCGTCCCCGAAGGGATCGAAAACCACTTTCTTGGAGACGATGGAGAAAAACTAGGGAACAAGGGTCGCAAACCGGGCGAAGCAATCAACGTATCCCTGAAAGATCACAAGCTCCCGGAAAAGCTGGCCGCCCTGGAACGGTTCAAGGATCGCATGACGATCATCCAGAGTTTGTCGGGTGACACCTTTCGCGGCAATCATACCTCGGGCTTTGGCGCCCTCTCCTGCCACTTTTCCGAGCGGGTGGCGATCGCCCCTTCGATCGATTGCCTCTTGGGCCAGCACCTCTCCCCCGGCCCTTACCCGATGTATGGTATGGCTCTCAAAGGAGGGCTCTTGGAAGCGGGAGGGAAACCCGACGAGAGCTATTGCTACCCCAACCTTTCGGCCTATAAGGGTGGAATGCCCGTGGCCTATCAGGCCTCGCCTCGGAAGGCCTATCTTGAGCTCTTCGGCGCTGCCGTGGACACGCCGAAGCAGCTGGCGCGAAAGCTGGCCCTCAACGGCAGCATGATGGATTTCCTAAAGGACGACACCCGGAGAATCGAGCGACAGCTGACCGCGGAAGATAAAGAACGGTTCGCGGTCTACACGGATTCCTTCGACTCCTTGCAAAGGATCGAGCGGGAGAAGGCAAAGCTAACCGACAAAATCAAAAAGCACGCGCCTCCTTTGACGAAGCGCTACGATAGCGACTTTCCTTCGGATCGGATTGCCTCGCACTTTGAGATCGGAAGTGCGGCCTTGATTGCCGGCATGACAAACGTTCTCACCTTGCGCATGGACACTTTGGGCGTAACCTACCGCGATTTGGGGATTCAAAAACATGTCCATGCCCTTGGGCACAACGATCCCGGTATTTCATCGAACGGATGGGACGGATTGCGTTGCCGAATGGAAATCGAAAAGCTGCATCTGAAACACATCGCGGACATGGCTGATAAACTTGATCGCATCCCTGAAGGAAACGGCACGATGCTCGACAACACGCTCATCGTTTACATGTCCTGTAACGGGGGCGACCACCATGGCGGGCAAGCCGATTGGCCCTTTGTGCTGGTTGGCGGCATGGCCAACAAACTGAAGATGGGGCGCTACCTCGAGTATCCCAAATATCAGGAGAAAGGTCATCGCACGATTGCGAACCTCTACCTTGCCATGATGCAAGCCGCCGGAATGCAAACAGCGGAAACCTTCGGGCAACTGGATACCAATCTCAAGGATCTTGATGTGACCGGACCTCTGGCAGAGTTGATGGTGGGTTAAAAAAATAATTGCTTAGTAACGATGTCTCACAGAATTAGAACGATCTTGGCTCTGGCTGTTGCTACCCTAGCGGGCTTCGGAATCCACTACGCGGCGGAGGAGATACGGCCTGAGCCCGTCATTAATCGAGTGCCAAAAGCAAACCTTTTGGATTTTAAAGAATTCATCGCGCCGATCTTTGCGAAATCTTGTGTGAATTGCCATGGCCCGAAAAAATCCAAAGGGAATTTTCGGGTGGATAAACTCGATCCAAATCTCTTGACGGGTGCCGACATCGATCAATGGGTCGAGGTCTACGAGGTTTTAAGTAATTCGGAGATGCCCCCGGACGATGAGCCGGATTTCCATCTCGTCGATGAAGATCGCGCCAGAATCGTCGACTGGCTCGGGAGTGAAATGACCAAGGCGTCTCAGGTTCGTCGCAATGAAGGCGTTCACACTTCATTTCGGCGCATGGCGAATTATGAATACAACTATGCCTTGCAGGACCTGCTTGGGCTCGATCTCGATTTCACGGCCCCTCTGCCACCCGAATCCGTTTCCGAGGATGGCTTTAAGAACAGTTCGGAATTGTTGCAGATGTCGGCAATGCAATTTGAAACGTATCGCGAAATTGCTCTGGATGCTCTTAAAAAAGTGACGGTCAAGGGTGATCGCCCTAACGTTGTAACGTATCAAATTCCAATGCACGAAGCGATGGGGAAAGCTCGTGAGTTGAAGCAAAAGCCGATCAGTGCAAGCGATTCTGATTATGCAAATAAGAGAAGAAGAACTCACATCTTCAACAAGGAAACAGGGAAAGGGTTTTTCTATCGTTGGAGCTATTATGTCGTTCTCGAGCGGGCTCTCCATGGCATCTGGAACCTCAAGCCGGATAAGGTGGTTACCGATGTTCCCGCCGTTTCTGAGGTTGTTGCGGTTCTTCCGCATTCTCAGCAAATTAAATTGGACCTCGGAAATTCGGTTCCGGATGAAGGAATGATGCGGGTTCGGATGAGGGCAGGGGCGACCTCTTATAAGGCTGATGACTATGCCAGCCTTCGTCTCATCTTTGGCTTTCAAAGCAATAATGAAGGGAAAATGTCAGCGAAGGTGAGCCAACACGACATCCCGGTGACCGCTTCGGTTGATGATCCTCAATTCATTACTTTTGAGATCCCCCTGAATGATATTCCTCGAAATCCTTTTCGCACGCTTCATGAGGTTGGCAGTTCCCCAAATGTCACAGAATTTTTAGAGATTGAGAATATCCCCAACGCCGGGATGAGCCGGGGTGAAGACAAAATTGACGTCGAGATTGACTATGTCGAAATAGTGGCTGGGATTCATGAAAGTTGGCCACCAAAGCAGCATGCCGAAATTTTCTTTGAGAGCACGAACAAGAACGACGAGAAAAAGTATGGCGGGGAAATCCTGAAACGGTTTATGACCAGAGCGTGGCGGCGCCCGGTCCTGGATGAAGATGTTCAACTCTACGCCGACTTGTTTTCGAAATACCGTCCGGAGTTTACGAGCTTTGAGGAGACCATCATTGAAGTGCTGGCAACAGTCTTGGCGGCGCCCGAGTTCCTCTACCTGATTCAGGGTGACTCTGGAGATCCTAGCGAGGGCTCAACCACCGTCAGCGATCTTGAGTTGGCGAGTCGGCTGTCATTTTTTCTGTGGTCCAGCATTCCGGACTCACCGCTTCTGGAGCTTGCTCTTGAGGGGAAGCTGAAGAACCCGGAAGTCTTGCATTCCCAAGTAGAAAGAATGTTAGCGGACTCTCGCTCACAGCGTTTCTCTCAGAATTTTCTGGAACAGTGGCTCGGTCTTGAAGCACTCAAAACGGTCATTATCGATCAAAAAAAGTTCAAAGGTTATGACGACATATTTAAAGAAAATATCCTAAAAGAACCGCTGGCCTTTTTTGAGGAAGTGCTGAAGAAGAACCATAGTATTGTCGACTTCCTGCATTCAGACTATCTCATGATTAACGAGGCCCTGGCTCGGCATTACGGGATTCCTGAGGTATTTGGTCAGGAATTTCGCAAGGTTACCGTGGGCCCTGAATCAAATCGTGGGGGACTTTTGACCACGGCAGCGGTCATGACGATGAATTCAACTGGGGTCGATTCGAACCCTCTGAAAAGGGGGATTTGGCTCCTGGAGCGGATTCTCCATGACCCACCGCCACCACCACCACCCAATGTTCCGGAAGTCGATCTTACTGACCCGAGAATCCTGAGTATGACCCAAAAAGAACGCATGGCGGATCATCGCAATCAGGCTGCCTGTCGATCGTGTCACGCCAAGATTGACCCTTGGGGGATTGCTCTTGAAAATTACGATGCCCTTGGTGCTTACCGAACCAAGATCAAGGAAAAGCCCGTGGACGCGGCGGCCGTTTTATACAACAAGCAAAAGCTAGACGGAGTCGGAAGTATGAAAGATTACCTCTTGTCTAAGCGGCAGGATCAATTTGCGAGAGCGATGGTGCACAAACTCAGTTCGTATGCCTTGGGGCGCCCGATGTCTTTTAGTGACCGCGGCGAGATTGACAAGATGACACGGGCACTCAGGGAAAAGGGTGATGGCTTGAACGATTTGGTATCGATCATCATAGAGAGCAAGCTGTTTCGGACCAAGATCACGAGAGGAGCCGATGATGAATAAAAAAACATTTCTTATGAAAAGACGAAATTTTCTCCAATGTGCCGGTATCGGACTGGCCTTGCCGTGGATGGAAACCTTTGCTGACAAAGGTGATTCTGACACCAAGCTCGCTCGTTTTATGAGCGTTTATCACCCTGATGGCGTGGGCTTACCGCGGGAAGATGATCCTGCCTGGAAAGACTGGAGCTGGTTCCCTCAGGGGGGCGAAAGAGACTTTCGACTGACCAAGGTTCTTGATGTCCTCGAACCACTTCGGAGTGAAATGACCTTTTATTCAGGGCTCTCACATCCCTCTGTCCGAAACGTGATTGGCCACGCGAATGCCGATCAGTATCTCACCGCCGCTGACACCGGGAGTCACGGGCCCTACAAAAATTCGGTTTCTCTTGACCAGATTCTTGCCGCCTATGCCGGCGAACAGACTCGTCACTCCTCCTTGGTCATGTCCACGAATGCCGGGACGGGAGCCCCGCGAGCCACTCATACCTCTTCGTTCGACCACCAAGGGCGCCCTATCCCGTCGCTGAATCGCCCTAAGCGGATTTTTGATCTGCTTTTCGTGACCGGGGGGAAAAACACTCACGACAAACTGGCGCGAAGTAAGAGTTCGTTGGACCTCCTCATTGCCAACGTCCGCTCTCTCAATCAGAAAATTTCCAGTCACGACCGGCAGACTCTTGAACAGTATTTGGACGCCGTCCGTGATACTGAGATCAAGCTGCTCAAGGCAGAACAATGGATAGATACTCCAATGCCGAAAGTTGAGTCCAATCACTTAGATCTCAATGTCACGGTCCGCGATAGCCGGGCTTATATCCAAACGATTTATGAACTGACCTACCTCGCTTTCCTAAGCGATTCAACGCGCGTCGCCACTTATATGATGGGCCGCGAAAATACGGGCGGACCTCAGGATCTCCTCGCGAGAGCGGTCGGTCTCAATAATGCCCATAGCTTGACTCACGATGTCAAGAAGCCCAATGGCTGGCGAAATCTAGGCACTTATAATCGCTTTCAGGCCGAAGAGTTTGGACGCTTTGTGCAAAAGTTAAAGGACACTCCCGAGCCCAATGGCAATGGCTCGATGCTCGATAACACCTTCGCGATGCACGGGTCGGCTTCAAGTAGTTTTCACCTTTCTCGAAATTACCCCCTCATTTCCGCCGGTGGTAAGAACCTCGGTTTCAAGAATGGCCGCTACCTCAAGTTCGGGAAGGGGAATGAGGATAATCAGGCTGGAGCCGGAATTTCAACAGACACTGGATGGCGGAGTGATCTCGAGCATGAAGAGGTTCCTCTCGCTCACCTCTTCGTCACTATCCTGAAAAGACTGGGTGTCGAAAGGGATGAGTTCGCCGGTTACAAAGGGGGGCTGGCTCGCGTCTAGCTTTGAGCGCTTCTCAACCCTGACTGACTTCCCTCAAAAAACCTAAGGTTTCAACCAACGGTCGAGAAACTCGTAGGTTCCCACTCCGTTGATCTTGTGCGGTCCGACGAACCACTCGATTGTTGCGCGTTCCCCAATCCCCAGTTTGGCGGCATAGAGATGGCGCACTTTGGCGAATTCCAGGGCCACGCGCTCGTCCGGGGCGACCCCGTCAAAGTGGCCTCGCTCGACCATGAAGGGGCGTGGGGCAATCAGGGCTGCCATCTCCGAGTAGTTGAAGGTGCTGCCAAGATCGAACTCGAAAATTTCATACTCGCTCTTGTTCGCGTAACTGTAAGGGCTTCGCGTCGAGGCGTTCTTCCAGACCCAGTCGTTGAAATCGGCGCTACAGATTGACAGGCAATAGTTTTCCACGAGCGGCGGAATGCGCATCGCCGATTTCCCGCCATAGGATAAGCCGTAGAAGCCGATGCGGTCGGCATCGACAAACTCGAGCCCGCCTAGCCACGCCGTGATCTGCTGGTGTTGCGGAACCATGAGCGAGAATAAGGTGCGTCCGATCGAGTTCGCCTTGAACTGGAGGGTGCGGAACCGGTCCTCAAAGATGTAAAGATTCTGTGGCGCGAAGGTGATGTAGCCACGCTCCGCCAATCTCGTCGCGAAGGCCGCGTAGTAGTGCGCATCTTTTTTGCCAATCGTCGATTGTGGACGTCCCTCGAGACCGTGTTGGCAAACGACGCAAGGGCGCGACTCTCCGGGCTCGAGATCCTTCGGCACGACGAGAATGCCGTAGGCAAAAAAACTCGCGTCCTCAAAGACATCGAGGACCACCTCGTAGGCACGCACCTTATCATTGATCTGGATCTCTCGGGTGCGCGGATTGGCTGGGAGCAATTCGTCATCGAATCGCCCAACCACCTTCTCGGCAAAGTAATCGCGGTAGAATTTCTGCGATTCCGCAAAGGCCTGCGGCGAATCTGTCTTCAGTTTGGCCATGAATTGCGCACGGACATAAGGGCTCTCAACCAGGAGCGCCTGGTTGTGGCGGTCGAGCTCGTGCAACTGCCGGGCATGGCGTGCCTCCTGATCCAGCACGCGCACGATTTTCAAGGGGGGCGCGGTTTTTGGGGGATCAGCTTTCTGACCTTCGGTGGCAAGGAGACGCCCAGGTTTGCCTCGCGATTTCCTGGGTTCGATGAGAACCGCCGGGGCGGGTGGTTGCGTGAGGTTCTGCAACTCGCGCGGTGCGATCATGCGCTCGAGAGAGGCACGGTCGAATTGCTTAAGCAACCCGAAGACGTTGCGTTCGGCCGGTTCCTGCCATAGGTCGGCGCTGGGACCCGCGTAGCCGCTCACGATGACCTTCGGGATGCGCTCGTCGATCGCCGCGGCGAAGAGCGCCAGCATGCCGCCCTCGCCATGCCCGTGCACGGCCACCAGACCGGCACCCAGTTGATCAACGAGTGCCAGAATTTTTTGAATCTCGTAGCCGATGAGATGGCGTCCCAGCTCGAAGGCCGGGCGGTAGAGGTATTCGCGATTCGAGAGCGTGTGTGACCCCGTATTACGGTTGATCAGCAGGGGCACATAAACATTCATGCCACGTGCGGCATACTTACGGGCGGTCTGATATTCGATGGGCAACTTCCCGTGATACCCCGCAATTTCCTCCGGAGTGTGGTCCGCATCCGGAATGACAATCATCGACTGCGTCGCTCCCGGCGGGTGCAGCCAGAGCCCCTCGCCATGGACATCACCGAAGGCCTGCCAGCGGATCTCGGTGACGAAAAAATTTGCGCCCTCCGCGACCTTGTCCAGCACTTCGAGGCGAGTCTTTGTGGCAACGCGCTTGTCCACCACCCCTAGGATCCGCGCTAGTTCGGCGCGATCCGGTTTCTCTGCTTTCTCGGCCGCCGTGACCTGCGCGATCTTTTTTAGCAGAAAGGCATCCGCCGAATCGATGAGTCGCGAGGCAATGTCGCCCTCCCAATTGAGTGGTTGCGTCCCCGCGAGCGGCTCGGCACATCCAGAATGCGTGAGAAAAAGCAGGGTGCTTAGCAGAGAGCAGAATTCTTTCATGGGATCGATCCTAGCGCGTTGATCCCCCCCATGGAATGATGAATCCCGCCAGTCGCCGGCTTCATTATCGCCTCCATTTCTTACGCTCGAGAAGATTGTGATGGCGGGGAAGGCGCTTGGCCTTTTGCTCTCGTGGGAGGCACTGCCAACCCGCTGAACACGGACAATAGGGATGGCCTCAAAGGGGAGGGGAGCAGGCCGCGTTGCGTCATCCAGAGTCCGAACCGAAATGGCTTGGAAAAGTAGTCCTTGGCAAGCACGGTGGCAGTAATGATGACTCAGGAAGCGCGATGGCCTATATTTTGAAAAACGCTTGGGCCTTGTTGTTGGGAATGCTCTTTTTGATGATCGGGAACGGCTTGCACGGAACCTTGCTCGGTATTCGCGGCTCATTGGAAGGGTTTTCGCCCACGACAATGTCTTACGTGATGTCGGGATATTTTCTTGGGTTCCTCGGCGGTTCGAAACTGGCCCCCAAGATGATTCGGCGCGTTGGCCATGTGCGGACCTTTGCGGCCCTCGGCTCACTGGGGTCGGCGATCTTTCTCTTATTCCCGGTCTTTCCTGATCCGATTTTATGGACCGTTATGCGAGTTCTCATCGGGTTTTGCTTTTCCGGACTTTATGTTGTCGCCGAGAGTTGGTTAAACGATGCGGCCTCAAATGAAACACGCGGGCAGGCGTTATCAGCCTATGTCATCGTGCAGATGATCGGGATTGTTTCGGCACAGGTCTTACTCAATTTTGCCGATATTGGTGGTTACATTCTCTTTATTAGCATGTCGGTTCTGGTCTCTTTATCGTTCCTGCCGATTCTGCTCTCGATCAGCCCGGCCCCGATTTTCCACACCGCCAAAGCAATGAGCTTGCGCGATTTGTATCAGGTTACACCGCTGGGCACCGTTGGGATATTTCTTCTCGGCGCGATTTTAGCGACGCTTTATGGCATGATGCCGGTTTACGGCACCGCGAAGGGGCTGAATGTCACGCAAATCTCAATGCTCGTCGGGTTGATGTATCTTGGGGCATTGATACTGCAATACCCGATTGGCTGGATTTCCGACCGCATGGACCGCCGCCGCCTCGTGATCTATCTCGGCGTTATTGGCTCCTCCGGGACGGTGGTGGGATTTCCGTTCTTAAACGATATCTATGTTTTGTATGCGCTCTCATTTTTTGCGGGTGGACTTGCCAGCCCTCTCTATTCTTTGGTGATTGCCTACACGAATGATTATCTGGAACCGGGTGACATGGCTGCGGCATCGGGAGCACTCATTTTTCTGAACGGATTAGGGGCGATTCTCGCACCGATCGTTGCCGGTTTGCTCATGGCGCGTTTCGGGCCGGACAGCTTCTTCTTTTTGCCAGCCGTTATTTTTGCGTTCATCGCGGGTTATGCTCTTTACCGCACCACCCGTCGCGTATCGACGCCATTAACCGAAATCAGCCACTATGCGCCCGTCCTGCCCCAGGCTTCGCAAATTGCGCTGGGCGTTGCGCAAGAGATTGCGATTGATCAGGCAAATTTAGCCGAGGAGAATGACGAGGATCGATGAAAATCGGCCGAATCGTGTCGGTGCCCTAAAATGGGACTCGTTGATCGGTGCCATCGTCAGGATTTTTTCGTTCGCGCTCCTCTTTATTGAAACGCGCTGATCCTTTTTGAGCTTGAGGACCTTGCTTCGAGATCCGCCAAATCACATTGGCGCGATGCGGCGGCTTCCGACGTCGGTGGTCTTCATGACGTGATCGTTGAAGCTCTCGAGGATGAGTTCGTTCTTGATCCCGGCGGCGGCGGGATCATCCCACAGGTTCTCAAACTCGTGGGGATCCTTTTCGAGGTCGAACAATTCACCGAGCTTGTTGCGATGATAGACGACGAGCTTGTAGCGCCGGGTCCGATACATCGTCGCGAACGAGGCATTGCCCTTGCAGAACGCTTTGTCGAGGGCGTCGAAATACTCCGAGCGGACGCTCTCGCGATGGTGATCGGGGGTCGCTTCTCCTGAGAGAATGGGGCGCAAGGTGTCGCCTTGGAAAGAGTCAGGGCGCTCGACCCCGGCGAAGTCGAGAATCGTCGCGCTCATGTCGAGCAACTCCACGAGGGCCTCGCTGCGCACGCCACTTTCGATGGTCCCTGGGCAGTTGAAGATCAAGGGAACACGGACGAGGCCGTCGTAGAAGCGGCACCCTTTGAGCAACAGGCCGTGGTCGCCCAAGGATTCACCGTGGTCGCTCGTAAAGATGATGACGGTATTCTCGCGCTGCCCGGTCTCATCGAGGCGTTGAATGATACGTGCGAGTTGGTCATCGATGAGGGCAATCATGGCATAGTAAAGCGCCTGGATTTTTTTGGCCCCGCGTTCCTCGGGAGTCTGCGCGTCGGTTTGGAAATCAACCGGGCCTAGTTTTTCCTGGGCAGCGAGATCGGAATCGCGGAAGTAGGGTCCGGGCATGTCCTCGGGATCGAACTTGTCGGCGTATTCCTTCGGGGGAATGAAGGGCGGGTGGGGGTCGTAAGGATTGATGTTGAGCATCCACGGCTTGTCGATGGTCTCCGCTTCCGTGAGGAACTCCAAGGCACGCTCGGTCGCCCAGGTGGTCTGATGAAAGTCCGCACTCACGCGTTCTTCGCTTTCGCGCATCGCGTCGAGATCGCCGCCGTTGGCCTTCACCCAGTCTGCGTAATCGTGGCCCTCTTCCCAATCGTCGCGCGGGGCGTGACTGAATTTCCAAAACGAGAAACCGTCGTCGAGCCGCGGTTCGGTGCGTTCGCCGGAACTTTGTAGGTGAAATTTGCCGACGAGCCCACAGTAATACCCCGCCTCCGCGACAAGCTTACTGATGAGCGGAGGATGGCCTTCGAAGGTCTCGTTGCCGTTGCGCGTGTTGTGCGCGCGCGTCGGGTAAAGCCCGGTCATGAAACTCGAGCGACTCGGGGTGCAGATCGGGCTCTGGCAGTAGGTGTGCGTGAAGGCCGTGCCGCCCTCGACGAGGGCGTCGATCGTGGGCGTGTGGACGTGTGGATTTCCGAGCGCGCCGATGGTGTCGAAACGTTGCTGATCGGTGCAATACCAGAGAATGTTGGGGGGGCGTTTTTGAGTCATTCGGAATTAGGAGAGATAAGACGCCGCTGGCGCAGTGACCAGAGCAGAAGTAAACCGGCGAGAACGAGAAAGCAAAGCGACATTGGACGCGTAAAGAGCGGCCACCATCGACCGCCCGAACTCATCAAGGCCGCCACCATCGATTCCTCACCCAGCGGCGTGAGCACAAACCCGATCACGAAGGGTGCCAGAGGGATCCGCCAGCGCTCGAGCAGGCAGCCGGCAAGGCCGAAGCCAATCATGACCCAGACATCGAAAAATCGATTTGCCAAGGAATACGATCCCAGCACACAGAAGGCCGCGACGATGGGAATCAGGGTGTGGTGATTGATCCGGGCGAGCTTGGAAATCCAGCGGGCACTCATTAGCATCAGGATCACCATGGCAATGTTGGCCCACAAGTAGGAAGAAATAATGGTGCCGACAATCTTCGGCTCATTGGCAAAAAGCATCGGCCCCGGTTGCAAGCCATGGATGACAAAAGCGCCAAGGAGAATGGCATCGATGACACTGCCCGGGATGCCGAGCGCGATCAACGGCACGAGCGCTCCGCCCACCGTGGCATTGTTTGCCGATTCGGATGCCACCACGCCTTCCTCGGAACCGGTTCCAAATTTCTCCGGCGTTTTGGAAGTTGCGCGCGCGGTCGAATAGGCGATCAGTGACCCAATGTTGGCCCCGATCCCCGGGAGAATTCCGACGCCGGTCCCGATGGCCGATGAGCGCAAAAGGTTGAGCCAATGAGTCCGCCATTCGCGCAATTTAAGGACGATCCTTCCCTCCACCTTACCTTGTTCCGAAGCACTCTTGGGAGGCGCGGCAAAGACCCGACTCAAGGCAAAGAGGCCAATGAGAACGGGCAGCAATTTGAAGCCATCGTCCATCGCACTGAAGCCGAAGGTCAGTCTCAATTCTCCGCTCCCGGGAGCGGTCCCGGGCAGGGCGCAGAGGATTCCCAAGGCGCACGAGAGCGCACCCCGTGAGAGCGATTTGCCACTCACTCCAACCACCAAGACCAGTGACATCAGCACGAGGGCAAAAAATTCCCACGGCCCAAGGGCGGTCGAAAACTCGGCGATCGGTTGCGCCACAAGAGCAAGGGCGATCCACGAAAAGATCCCGCCGATGAATGAGGCCCCAATCCCGAGACCGAGCGCCCGGCCCGCTTGCCCGGATTGCGCCATCGGGTAACCGTCGAGAGTGGTGATGATGGAGGCTGGCGTTCCGGGCATGCGCAGCAGGGTTGCCGTGATCAAGCCGCCACTGACTGAGCCGACATACATCGCCACGAGAAAGGCGAGCGCACTCTGCGGGTCCATGCTGAAGGTCAGTGGCAAGGAAAGCGAGATGAGCATCGCCCCCGTCAGCCCCGGGATGGCACCCACCGCGATCCCGAGCGCGGTGCCGAGCAAAACGAGGAGCACGAGGCTTGGGTCGGAGAAGACTTCAAAAATCATGGGAGTGCTAGGGGAGATCGATCACAAGGACCTTGGTGAAGATGACGTAACAAGCACAGGCGAGGGCGATGCCAAGGACCGTCACGGTCGCGAGCGACCGTTTGGAACGTGCCCCGCCGGCGACCGCGAGGATAGGAATGAAGGCCATCGTGGCGAAAATATAGGAAACTCCAACCACTTGCATCGAGAGCACATAGCCCGCGAGAACCGAGCAACTGAGGGCGCCCTGTCGCCAAACTGTCGGCCTTTTAACGACCACGTCCCTTCCTTGAAACCCACGGAAAGCAATCGCCCCGCCCAGTACCACCACGATCACGAGGACCGGAACCACCGGATCGGGCAGACCGGTATAGTTCACCAGTGCCACGTCTTGAAACTCTCCTTCCCGACCCGTTAGGTGTGCCTCCAGCGCCGCCCCCCGCAAAAAGAGCGGCTTGGTCTTGGTTTCGGCGAGCTTGCCGCGCAGGTAGTCCGTTTCCATCGCCGCCTCCAAGACATCGGCAATCCGCGCCACCGCGGCGTCCGGAGTCGACTTCGGGGCCCACCAATAGTGGACGTGCGGCATCACGACCTCGTAGCCGAGTTCGCGCGCCGTCGGCACTTCGGGTAAGTCCGGATGACGTTCCTCCGCCAAGTAGGCCACCGCCCGCAGACCGCCCTCTTGAAAGCCGATATATTCGGCGAGCGAAAACGGGGTAACGTCGATGTGTTCGCCGACAAGATCGTTGCGGCGTTTCGCCCCTCCACCACTCGCGACCATGCGGAATTGCACCTCGCCACCGGCTTTCTCCAACCTGCGACCGGCAAAATGCGTCGGAGTTCCCTGCGCCATTCCAAACAAGATGTCATTGGGTTTCTCAGCAGCCGCTTCGAGCAGGTCGCGCAAATTCTTGAAGGGCGATTCTTCACGCACACAGATGACGAGGTTCGACATCGCGGTGGCCGCGATGGGCCGGAAAGCCTCGGGTCCGTATGAGACTCGTCCCGCGTATTTTGAAGTGAAAATGCCCTCGTGAAGATTGAGAATGGTGTAGCCATCGGGAGCGGCATCGCGGACGCGCCGGCTCCCGATCGTGCCTCCCGCACCCGGGACATTGAGGATGATAAGCGGCTCCGGCAGCAGTTCGTGGTCGCGAATCGTCTTCTGCATGATGCGCGCGAAGGTGTCGCTATCGCCTCCCGGCCCGAAGGGCACGACCACTTTGATCGGCTTGCGCGGAAAGTCTCCTCTGCCCGAATCCGCACCATCATCTCCCTCGTCACACGAGGTCAGGAACAAGGCGGAGACGAGAAGGGAGAATGCTAATTTGAGACGCCGCATCTATTCGGTGGTCAGCCAATCTTTTGGTGCTACGAAACCTCTCTTCAATGCGCCACCCGCTAGAGCGCTTACACCTACGATGATCGAGAAACGAGGTGAAACCATGATGCGAGCGACCCTATGGACCCCATCAAAAATTCCGAACCAAAAATGAGGGGCTCAATTTTCCGTCCATGCCATTTACCCAGAATCCAGGTCATGAGAGACATCATCACGAAGAAAGCTGAAATTGACGTCAGGGTGAAATTTTGGCTCGTTCGGTAGGTATTAAATAAGGTTATTCGTCAGGAATTCTTTCCTGATCGCCCAAGACTCGAATTGAATTGAATTAACCTTCAAAAGATTTTTTTATGATCACTCGCAGAAACATCCTCCACGGATTAACAGCCGGAGTTGGCTCGGCCTTCCTTCCGAATTTCGCCTCGGCAGCCACCTCCACCAAGACCGGCGGAGGCCCGAAACGCGTCATCTTTTTCATGCAGAATCAGGGTTTCGATCCCAAGACCTGCATCCCGGCGGGAATGAAGAACAGCGGCTCGCTGGCCGGCATCACACTGCCCGAGCCGATCCAAGCATTGGAGCCTTTCAAAGAGCGTCTGCACATCATCAACGGTCTGCATGGTAAGCACACCAGCCCCTCGCACAGCGCCTTCTTCGGGGCCCTCGGTGGCTACCGCGGCAGCGACGGGGTGCGGCCCAGCGCATCCACGATCGACTACGAGCTGAGCAAGGTCCTTCCCGAGACCCTTCTTCCGCACCTCTGCATTGGCATGGATTCGATGGAGAACATGAAAGGCAAACCCACCGTCGCGAACCTTTCGGCCAGCGGTGCGGGACAGCCCATTTTCATGCACTCGAACCCAAACCACCTCTATGAGATGCTCTACGGAGGGATCTCGAAGGGGGACATTCGCAGCCAGCACGAAGCAAGATCCGGGATGTTCGACCGGATCGAGGAAATGGCAGCGGCCAGTGGCTCGACCCTCCCGACCGCCGATAAGGAGCGATTCAACCAATACGTGCAAGGATTCAACGACATCAACGGACTGCGCGGACGCCTTGGCAAAGTCTCAGATCACCTCCGCAAATTCGCACCCAAGGTAGACGATCGTTACATCAACCCCGAATTCGAGACGGACTGGCACGACGTCAATCTCGATCTCGGGATCTCAGCCCTCAAATCGGGCATCACCAACGTGCTCACAATCGGTTCGGGGCGTGGCGAGATTTTTGGAGCCTGGAAGGGCCTCGGCGTCGAAAAGCAAGGCCACAATCTCGGGCACATCGATCAGCCCGACAACCCCATCTGGATCAAGATCCGCCAGTATAATAGCCGCATGTTGGTAAAACTCATGGAAGAGTTGGAAAGCGTTCCCGAGGGCAGCGGCACCATGATGGACAACACCCTTATCGTCTACACCAGCAACAACGCCGACAAGCAGCACACCAACGGGGCCAACTGGCCGGTGATGCTTCTGGGCAACTGCGACGGCATCTTTAAGAGCGGCTGTTTGACCCAGTTGGACGGAAAACGTCCCATCAACGCCCTTTACGCAACCATTCTTCAAACCGTGGGCGTCAACTCCGGGCGCTTCAACATGAGCGAGCAGATGGCCGCCAAGTTCGATTCCGGGACCGGCCCTCTCAAAGAGATTTTGGCATGAAGAGACTGACTCGCGCCCTCGCCTTGTTCGCTTTTTCCGGGCTCGGCGCGGTCGCATTGGCGGCCGAAACCTACACCCCGGGCGAACCCGTCCGCGGGACCTTCAAGAACCTCGCCCAAGAGTTCTTGTATGATCATTGCTACGATTGCCACGACAACGAAACGCAAAAAGGCGATCTCAATCTCCTCGAGCTCGGTCCGGTCGACGAGACCAACGCGGCGGTCTGGAAATCACTCTGGGCACAGGTCTCACTTCAGGAGATGCCGCCCAAGAAGAAGGAGCGACCAGAGGTTATCGCACGACTTCGATTCTCGGACTGGATCGTCAGCGAACTCAAGCGCGTCATGGCGGACAAGGGCGGCTTTCAAGCCCACCTTGATCCCAAAAAGGGCAACTTCCTCGATCATAACCTCCTCTTCGGACCGCTGCCCGAGGGCATCAAGCTCGCGCCCACTTCTTCGCCGGCCCGCATCTGGCGGGTGACACCCCAGGAGCACATCACGCGGCTCAACGAACTGATTAACACCGAGCCGCAATTCGACCCGCAGAAGCCCGGCCTCCGCACCCGCGGTGATGTCGTTCCCACGAACCACGGCGGCGAGCTCAAGCTCTACTTCGGAGCCGACCGGATTATCAAGTGGCAGGGTGGCACCGTCGCTTACGCCACCTCGGTCAAAAGTATCCCCGTGGTCCTTTCCTCAGCCCGCAAACACGGTTTTGAAAATTACCCCGACTTCTACACCGTCAACAGTGCCGAGGCGACCCAGATCCTCAGCAAGGCCGAGGACATCCTGCGCTACATGGCCTACGGTCCTCTGAGCATCGCCAAGCCCGAGCAGATCACCGACAATCCCAAGACCTACGCCCCTGAGGGTGATCTGCGTGGCCTGCCCACCGCCATCACCTACAGTACCAAGATCGTTCGCCCACTAACCCCGATCTACGAGCTCATGAAAAATCCGGGGGTCACGGACGAAGGCCTTCGTGCCGCAGTGGACTCCCTCTTCGAAGCCCTGACCTTCCGTCCGCCCACGCAGACGGAATCCAACGACTACCTCGACATCGTCAAAAACGCCATTGAGAAGGTCGGCAAGGAGAGCGGAGTTTTCTTGGGGCTCTCGTCCATTTTTCTGGACCGCGATGCGCTCTTCCGCCCCGAACTCGTCGAAGCCAGCAAATCTGACAAAGACGGGCGTGCTATGCTTCAGGATTGGGAGCTCGGCCTCGCCGTGAACCATGCGCTGCGCTACCTCAAACCCGACGAGAAACTTCGACAGGCGATCGCTGACGGCAAGATGCGCACCCGGGCCGATGTGGAACGCGAAGTGACCCGCATCCTTGCCGACGAGACCATCCGCAAGCCGAGGATCCTGCGCTTTTTCAAAGACTACTTCGATCACGACCTCGCCGGTTACCTTTGCAAAGACGACAAGGCGCTCGCGACAACGGGCGTCTCGATCCGGGGCAATGGCCATTACCGCTCCATGTTTGAAGCGGCAGCGAGCACGGACCGCCTTATTGAACTCATTCTCGAGAAGGACAAGGACGTTTTCAAAGAGCTTCTGACAACCCAGCAGGTCGTCGCGACCAGAGCCGACAACAGCTACTTCGGCAGAAAACGCACTCCGGAAGAGAGAAGGATAGCCTTCGCCGCGAAGAAGAAGGCCGACGCAGCGCTCGCGAAAAAAGCCGCTGCCGATCTGGAGCCCATCGTGGCCGAGCTTGCTGGGATTGAAACCCAGTTGAAAAAATTGAAGGATGATCCGGAAGGCCGGAAGACCCTGAAATCGCTGACAAATCAAAAAAAGAAGCTGGTCCAGGCAAAGAAGAAAATCGAAGGAGACAAGAAGAGGAATCGAAACAACGGGAACGTCACCGTGGCCGAGGCCAAAATGGCCGGCCCTAAGATCTTCGCCCGTGTCAGCCACCGCTCCTTCGGGAACGGCTCCATGAAACCCGAACGGACCCTCGCTACCGCCCCCGAAGGCCAGCGACTCGGAATCTTAACTCACCCGGCTTGGCTGGTCTCGCACTCCGACGCGATGGACAACCATGCCATCCACCGCGGCATCTGGATCCGCGAGCGACTTCTGGGTGGCGGCATTCCCGATGTCCCCATCACGGTCGACGCCATGCTCCCCGACGAGCCCGATACGCCCCTTCGGAAGCGCATGCGCGTCACGCGCGAGAAATACTGCTGGACCTGCCACGCAAAAATGGACCCGCTTGGCCTCCCCTTTGAGATGTATAATCACGCCGGCCTCTTCCGCACGACCGAGCTCAATGAGCCCGTCGACACTTCCGGCGAGATTATCAATTCCGGTGATCCCCAGCTCGACGGCCCCGTGAAGAATGCCATCGAAATGATCCAAAAGCTCGCCGAAAGCGAACGCGTCGAGCAGGTCTTCGTCCGCCACGCTTTCCGCTTCTGGATGGGGCGCAACGAAACCCTCAACGACGCCCCGGTCCTGCAATCCGCTCACAAGGCCTACCGAGAGAGCGGCGGCAGCATGAATGCCTTGATCGCCTCGTTAGTGACTTCCGAGGCCTTTCTCTATCGCACGGTGGAAGAGTAGGAATGGGGCAGAGTGCCTTCTCTTACCCCAAGGACTTACCCCAAGGAAAAATTCTGAAAAAAATAAGCAGTGACAAGCGAACCTCCTATCATGGCCGCCACTGTTAATTCATACGAAAAAGCTCAGGCCAAACTTGGCGAAGCCGTCATCTCTTGCGAAGAACAGGTCGAAGGACTCGGAGAGCGCATCGAAGCCACCACCGCTCGTGTCTTGACCAAGTCACACATGTCCCTAATAAATTTAACTCACTTATCCACAGTTGATTTACGAGTATATCTTAAAGTAGTCCTGGCAAATTTCGATGTGGCACCGACTAAATGCCTATGAGTGGTGGGCTCTCGCTAAGGTTGGGATGGTGGGGACCGAGATGTGGTCGCGGAGAAGGAAAGGAGCCGCTCCGGTTCTCGTGATTCTAAAACTTGGTTCGCCGACTCCCTATGCCAGTATCAAGATCTCCCAGGCCAACTCAACCAAATCATGCCCTCCCAAATTCTCTTCATCGCCCTTCTCTTCACTGGGTTCCTTTCCAGCTGCGAGAAGACGGTGGTTCGAGAGCAAACTCAAGAGAGCGCCGACATTTTGATCTGCGAGCAGGCTTCGAACCGCATCATGCTCATGGACAGCACGGTAGACTGGGCTTCGGAGGAGGCCGTGATCTGGTCATGGTCGCCCAAAGATGATCCGTCACTGGCCGCAGAACAAAAGGGGTGGTTCCGAAACCTTGATGAGGCGAAGCCGGTGCGTAATGGGACACAGATCGTGGTCACGGCGAGCGGCGGGGGCGCGGCTTTGATCGACTTCGAGAGCGCCAGGGCGATCGCTGCGATTCACCTCGGAGGGAGCCCCCACTCCGCTGAGCGACTGCCGGATGGCAGGATCGTGGTGGCGTCCAGCAATGGTGATTCCGTTTCGCTCTGGGATCCTCTCAGCAACGAGGTCATCCAGAAGGTCGATCTTATCGATACCCACGGCCTTGAATGGGACCGAACCCGTGAAGCGCTGTGGGCACTGGGCGGCAAACAACTGGTCAGATACGATTACGACCTCGAGTCGTCCCGCCTTCAACCTGCGCTCACGATTGACCTCCCCGTCACGGAAGCCTCCAAGCAGTATCCCCGACATGGCGGCCATGACTTGACCCGCATTCCCGGTGAGGATGCCTACTTCGTTTCCGACATGGATCACCTCTGGCGATTCGACTGTTCGAAAGGAATCCTAGAACCTCTTCCCGAGAGGCACGAAATGAAGAAGGTGAAGAGTATCAGCCAGCTTGGAAGCGACGGCCCGGTGCTCGTTCTTCAAGCCACCCAAAATTGGCATGCCACCGGCCCACGGACCCTCGATGAAGCGAAGATTTGGCATCTGCCGAAAGCCCGTATCTACAAGGCCCGCTGGTGGGTCCCCAATGAGGCTCAACCTTAACCAACTCCAAAATGAGTCATCCCATTCTTCCCTCTCCGACGCCCTCAACGGCATCTCCAAGCGCCCCACTCAAAAAGAAGATTTTGGCCACCCTTCTGAGCGTCATCTTTGTGCTGTTAGCGGCGATACCGATGATCAGCCTGGCGCAACGACCAGCCGGAGAAGAAACCGACGCAGTGACACCCGACGAGCTGGTGTTTGAACTCGGCAAACCGTTCGTTGACAACGCCATCTTTCAGCAACAGATGAAGGTTCCCGTCTGGGGCACCGCCCAGCCCGGAACCAAGGTGCGGGTGACACTCGGCGAGCACACCGGCACGACAGTGGCCAAGACCGACAGAACCTGGCGCGTGAAGCTGCCGGCGATGAAGGCCGACCTGCTCACCTCGGTCAAGACCGCACCAAAGGGACGGTCGATGACGGTTGTTGCGACGCGGGGCAAGGCGAGGCAGACGCTCGAAGTTAAAAATACCCTCATTGGCGAGGTCTGGCTCTGCTCGGGTCAGTCGAACATGGCGGGCCCGCTAAAGATGGGGCCCTGGCCGCCGAAGACGATCCAGAATGCGGACTACCCCGCGCTGCGGCAGTGGCGCGACGAGAAGTGGATCCTCTGCACGCCCGAGACGTCGCGGGTCTTCTCACGTGTCGCGTTTTGTTTTGCCCGCAAGATCCAGAGCGAAAAGAAGGTGCCGATGGCGCTGCTCATGGCGGCGACCGGCGGCTCGCCGATTGAAGCGTGGATGCGCGAGGTCCCCGAGGACTTACAGAGCGACAAGCACAAGCAGGGGTTAAAGCGGAGCAATCGGAAGAGCAACTATGAGACCAAGATCATGCCGGTGGTCGGATACGGAATCCGCGGCGCGCTGTGGTACCAGGGCGAAGCGAACGCCAGCGAAGGCCGGGAATATTTCCTGAAAATGAAGGCGATGATCACCGACTGGCGGGCCTCGTGGGGCCAAGGCGATTTTCCTTTCTACTTCGTGCAAATCGCGAGCATCGGCGAGTCGGCGAAGGACAAGCCGCAGATGGGCGACGGGCGGGCGAAGATCCGCAACGCACAGCTCGAAGCACTCACGCTCGACAATACGGGTATGGCCGTGACCATCGACATTGGCGCGGTGCGCGAGCACCCGGTCAACAAATACGACGTCGGCCTGCGCCTGGCACGTTGGGCCCGGCACCGCCAATACGGCGAGAAAGAATTAATGCCCAGCGGGCCAATCTACCAGACCCACAAGGTCGAAGGCGCGACGATCCGCGTGAGCTTTGACTACGCGGGCGCCGGCCTGATGCTTGCTCACAAGAAAGGCTACGAACCCGCGAAACCCACGCCGGGCGCAAAGATGCCGTGGCTATCGATTCAGGATAAGGACGGCACGTGGCACTGGGCACAGGGCAAACTCGACGGGGCGGACTTGATCGTCTGGAGCGACAAAGCCAAAGCGCCCGTCGCAGTGCGCTACGCCTACACCCAGTATCCGCTGGGGTGCAACCTGTATAATAAGGACGGGCTTCCCGCCTCGCCCTTCAATACAAGCGGATATTAGACCATTCCGCGTTCCAAAAGAGCGGAATGAGGTTTTCGCTCAGAGAGTTTAGCGTGGCGCTCGGTTCGTGCAGGTAGTTCTTGGTCGATTTTATTCAGAGTGAGAAGGGTCTTTTTCATCGTTCTTTGTAATCGTTCGTAGGCCGTTCCAGCTGATTAATCATTTTGATCAGAGTGCGCTCCTGCGTATGGAGGGTCGAGTAGTTCCTTTGTAATGAAACTGAGCTTGTTCGCAATCATTTGATTGTGGAGCTGAACACTCTCCTCGACTTCCGATCTTTGGGAGAATACTAAATTGCGTAATGCTGACTTCCTTGACTAGCTTTGAGCGGTCATTTTTTTGCGAGTTGAGGGTCGCGGTCTACCAGTTCGAGGTTTCGTAAGACCCGCGTGCGGATTTCAAAGGCATCGGAGAGGGACTTGAGCTGAAAGACTCGCTCGGCCCAGTGGTCATTTCCAAAGAAGCTGGTCCGTGCTCCGGTGGCAATATTCGGAACGGTGAGCGTGGAGGTGGCGACTTGAGAGAGGAGCGGTTGGCAAAGGTGATGGTTCTTCCGGTCAATGAGGGTGACCTTAGTTCCGCCCTCTTTCGAAAGCTTGCGGGCGCAGGCGAGGCCGCCGAATCCTGCGCCGATGATGACGACGTGTTGAGGTGATGAGGGAGGCATCATGGCGTATCAATTTGACCCAGATTGAGGGTTGGGAGAATCTTTCTGAGATCGAAAATGGATTGGAAAGGGACGCCGTCTGGCTCGGTGAGAGTGAGGGCACGCTGTCCGGTGGCATCGTAGAAAAAGACGACGGAGCGGCCTTCCCGAACGCAGACCTCAGCGTAGTGATAACCGGCAGGCTCCATGTGGAGGAAGAGTCCCTTTCGCCCAGCGGCAAGCCAACAGCAGGCGGTGTTGACGGCGGCAGGCGGGAGCGCTTCCCACAGGGTGAGGGCGTGATGAGAGAGGGCGATGCCGAGTTCAGCTTGTCTCATGAATGCTTCATGAAGGATGGCGCGGAGGGGCTCGCGGAAAGGGGGGGCGTTTCTGAGTCGATGCGATTGGAAGCAACTCATTTGGTTACTCTTTCTCAAGTGGATGAGATCCCAGGCGGTCGCTTCCTTTTCAAAAAGAGGCTTAATGATGGCGCGATCGCGAAGGCCGGTTTCGCGATCAGGGTAGCAGAGCTTGAGGAGTCCCTGGCCCTGGTCATCGGCAATCTCGAGGCAGGGAATCATCTCTCCTTGGCGGGGTTCTTCGTACCACCAGGCCTCGGACCAGTGCGCGAGGTGGAGGCTTTCACCCCGGATTCCTTCGGTGGTGTATGGAAGTTATGATGAGAAGGTAGCGGGCAGCGGGGGCTTCGACTGACGGGGAGTTGCCTTTTGTTAGCTCTGGGTGGTGTATGCGGGGAGGATGCTGATTTCAATACCCTTGCTGGTGGGGGTGTTTGAAATTTCGGCGGTGCTGTCTACCGGGACGAGGACGTTGGCTTCGGGGAAGTAGGCGGCGGCGTGGCCGGGGGGGATGTCGTAGGGGATGGCTTGGAAGTTTTCGGCGGTAATCTGCTTGCCTTTCCAGTGGCTCGTAAGGTGGATTTTTTGAGTCGGGGTGATGCCTCGGATTTTCATGTCTTCGGGATTCAGGAAGACGATGCGGCGGGCGTGGCCGATGCCGCGGTAGCGGTCGTCCATGCCGTAAACGGTAGTGTTGTATTGGTCGTGGCTGCGAAAGGTCTGGAGGATGAAGCGGTCTCTGGGGACTTTCATGGTATGAACGACATCGGACCCGAAGACGGCCTTTTTTTCGGGGGTGTCCCAGATGCGTTCGGCGGCGTGGTTGGGGAGGTGGAAGCCGCCTTCCTCACGGCTGCGCTCGTTGAAGTGATGAAAATCTGGGAGGATTTTGGCGATGAGATCTCGGATGCGGTCGTAGTCGCGAGCGAGCCATCCCCAGCGGATGGTGGGAGTGTCGCCGATGAGGGCTTCGCCGAGTCCGGCGATGATGCCGATCTCGCTGAGGAGATTTTTTGAGATGGGATCGAGCGAACCTTGGGATTTTTGGACGATGCCCATGGAGTTTTCGCAGGTGATATACTGATCGCCGCTGTCACCATCATCGCGGTCGCTGCGGCCGAGGCAGGGGAGGATGAGAGCGGCCTCGCCGGTGACGAGGTGGCTGCGGTTGAGCTTGGTAGAGACGTGGGCGGTGAGGGTGCATTTTTCGAGAGCCTCCGAGGTGTATCTGGTGTCTGGCGAGGCTTGGACAAAATTTCCGCCCATGCCAAGGAAGACGCTGGCGCGCGCTTCGTGCATCGCCTTGATCGACAGGACGACATCATATCCGTGCTCGCGGGGTGACTCGAATTGGAAGACCTCGTCGAGCTGATCGTGAAAATTTGCGGGCATTTTTTCGAAGATTCCCATGGTGCGATCTCCTTGGACATTGCTGTGGCCGCGCACGGGGCTGAGGCCGGCTCCGGGGCGGCCGATGGCTCCGATGAGGAGGTGAATGTTAGTGATCTCGCGGATGGTGGCGACGGCATTGCGATGCTGGGTGAGGCCCATGGCCCAGCAGGTGATGAGCTTGCGGTCGTTCCGCAGCATGGTGCGGGCGAGTTTTTCGATGGCCTCTTTTGAAATGCCGCAGTCTTCTAAGAGGGAGTCCCACTGGGATGCTTCAACAGCTTCGAGGTAGGCTTCGATTCCTTTGGTGTGCGCTTTGATAAAGGCGTGATCAAAAATTCGTTCCTCGGCCTTTTCCCAACCAAGCCAGCACTTGGCAACGGCGCGGAGAAGGGCGTGGTCGCCGTTGGCTTTGACCTGAAGATATTGCGAGGCGATGGGGGTGGTGCGGTTGAGCATACCGAGAGCCTTTTGAGGATTGGCGAAGGCCAAGAGGCCCGCTTCCTTAAAGGGGTTGATCGCGATGATTTCGGCTTTGTTCTTCACGGCTTTTTCAAGAGCCGAGAGCATACGAGGATGGTTAGTGCCGGGGTTCTGACCGATGCAGAGGATGGTATCAGCTTGGTAAATGTCTTCGAGAGAGACGGTGCCTTTGCCCACTCCGACGGAGGCGTTCATGGCGGCTCCGCTGGATTCGTGGCACATGTTGGAGCAGTCGGGGAGGTTATTGGTGCCGTAGCTGCGGACAAGGAGTTGGTAAAGGAAGGCGGCTTCGTTTGAGGTGCGGCCAGAGGTGTAGAAAATAGCTTCGTTGGGATTGGCGAGTGCTTTGAGCTCGGTGGCGAGGAGTTGGAGGGCTTCTCTCCAGTCGAGGGGCGTGTAGTGGGTAGCTCCCGGGAGCTTGACCATGGGCTCGGCGAGGCGGCCTTGGCGCTCATGCCAGGCGTCGGATTTTTTCTGAAGGTCGGCAATCGAGTAGCGCTCGAAGAACTCGCGGGTGATGGTTTGGGTGGTGGCTTCCGAGGCGATTGCTTTGGCCCCGTTTTCGCAGAACTCGGCAGTGGCGCGGTCGTCATCTGGGTCCGGCCAGGCGCAGGAAGGGCAGTCGAATCCACGCTTTTGGTTGAGCTTCAAAAGCGCCTCGGTGCCGCGGACGACACCGACATTTCCGTAGACGTGCTGCATGGAGGACTGCACGGCGGGAAGGCCGGTGGCCCAGGTTTTTGCCTTTTTCAGCTTCAGTTCGTCTTCTTCTTCAAATGTCATGTGATCGTCGGTATATAACTCATCACTTGGGACAGGAAATGGTGCAAGTGATTTGCGTCTTTTTTAAAAAAGGAGGAGCGCAGGACCCAGCTTCATGGGGAATCGACTGGATCCTGCGCTCTGGCGAATGAGAGAATCTGAGCGGCCAGAATTTCTAATTCAAAAGAAGGATGGTGAAAGGTCGAAAGAAGAAGCTTTTGGCTTGTCTCCTTCCACCATTTCACATAAGCACAACAACGATCTAACAAACGATCTTTCTTCTCAGTTTTCATCTTGAGGTTAGAGCGAGATGAGGAAGACGGCTTGCGCTGATTTATCTCAATTGAGCGTTGAATTGCGATCAGGCCCAGGAGCACCGGGCGAGCCCGGCATCGAGAGTGAGGAAAGTCTCGCCGTCTTTTTCGGTGTCGTTAGAGAAACGGTGGTGGAAGCCATTCCCGGTTGAGGGATTATTTTCCCGGTGAGGGTGACGGTGAATTCGGTGTTTTCGCCGGAGATCTATTCGTTGATAAGGGAGGTGACATCGACGGTATTAAGAGCGAGGTCGACGGTCTCGGGGTCGCAGTCGCTGGCGACTCGCAAGTGGGGCGATTATCTCTGATGGAGCCGCAGACTGTGATATCTCCGAAGAAAAAAAGCGGAGGTCATGGCGTTCAGAGTAGAGCCGGACTTCGGCGGCCTGCACTGAGAGACTGAGGGCGACTAAGATTAGGATGCGAAAGCGGAGCATCATATCGAATAGAAATCTGACGAGGAGGAAGTTTGGGGGCTCGCGATAAATTGTCTGGCTTGACGATCGTGTGTGGTTGATCAAAAGAAAAAGCCCCCTGCGTGAGCAAGAGGCTTTTCTAAAACTCGGAGAGAAAGTCGCTTATTTGAGATAGTTATTCAGGAACCAAGCCGCTTTTTGGTGGATCTGGACACGACCGATGATCAGATCTTCGGTCTCGGCATCACCCGCTTCGGCGGCGATCTTGCGTGCCTTCACGGCGGCTTCGATCACGACCTCATTCGCGAGGAGGACGGAGGAGACAAAGTCCTTTGCGGTGGCAGATTTGGCGCTCGGTCCTTCGGTAACAGTAGACATTTCAGCGAGGCGTTTGAGGCCGCCCTCGGAATACTTTCCAAGCTGACGCACGCGCTCGGCGATGTCGTCAATGCCGACGAAGAGTTCCTCATATTGTGTCTGAAACATCTCGTGAAGAGTTAGGAAATCCGTCCCCTCAACATTCCAATGGGCGAGGTGGAGTTGGCCCAGAAGGCCGTAGGATTCGGCGACTAATTGGTTGAGATTGGCTGCGATGGTATCGACCGCTGAGGTCTCGATATTGTCGATTGCTTTGGTAATGCTCATGATGTGGACCTTATTAATGCAGGTTTTTTAGGCGCGCAAGTAACTTTTTAGAATGATTCTAAATATTGCTATTGAGACTCAATAGCGGCTTTCCTGTCGCGGATCATACGAGGCTGAATGTCTGGCCAGGCCAGCAGGCGGAAGGGCTAGGGATAGGGCCAGAAGATGGTTCCCGCGGCGATCCAAGCTGTATATTCTCCACGAGGGAGGAGTTTTCTAATAGGTCCCGAACAAACCAATCGATGACCGGGGTCTCAATAGGCTGGCTGGCGTGAGCTGAAGTAGGAAGTGACTGGATTTTTGATGAAATCGTGGTCACTTATTGGATCTGAAATTATGTCGAAGACGATTTGTGATTGGTCCAAGAAAGACCTAGAGAAAAAGGCTGGAAAGCTGCATGCTCTGACGAAAGATGCGTGCTTCTACTGCCGTCGGTGTGGGCGGGTGGCAAACACGAGGAAAGTCCTCTGCAGGGTAAAAGAGTTTCCCCTGTTAGATCCTGGTTCGGAGGAAATCTCTTTGAGGTAGCAATTGAAAAATCACCCCGCTTTTGTTGGGTTTGAATTCGACCGGTAGGAATTTCTGAGGTCTCGGAATCTCCTGCTGTCGTCGGCGATTTGATCCAAGTCCTTTAAGATTTTACCGACGGTGGTTGCTTCGGTGTTATCCGTTGCCTTGGTGATTTTGAGATCGAGGGGACGGTCCAGCCGAGCCAGCAAGAGGGAGAGACCTTCGCGGACATAGCGATGGGCGGTTCTGCTTAGCGACCGTGCAAAACAAGGGGGCCTGCAGCTGTGTTTGACGGAAGAGGTAGAGGGAGAGAATCTCCAGCGTCTTTCCGAGAAACCAAGCTTTCCAAGCCTTTTCAGGGACTGGTGGTTGGAGGGAATACCGGTAAAAAATAGGCTCCCGCTCGGACCATCGGCGAATGACTCCGAGGTTTCGTTTAAGGAATTAATCGATCTTTCCAAAGATCTGGGTTGCGACTTCGGACGGTAGGATGATCCCTAAGCAAGTCATGCCCACTTTACGATTGAAGGGGGTGGCGGTGGTCAGTCCGGCACCGCGTGAGCCCGTACAGGTGGCACTGGTCTTTGGCAAGAGAGTGAGCTGGGTATGGGCCGCCATAGCGAGATCCTCACCTCTGAGATCCAAGATCAAGTAGAGGGCGGAGTCCTTGATCATAGGATCCCAACTTCCGACCCTACCTTCGGGATCGGTCAAGTGCCAAATCCTAAAATTCAAGGTGGCGGACTAGCGATGGAGCAGACGCGAATTGACAGGACTGCGGCCGGTATTTGGAACGAAGACGTTAAGAGATTTTTCTCACTTCTACCCGGATGTCCCGGAAGGGGAGAGTGATCCGGGCGTGTTCAAAAAAATCTCGGCGAGGGTCTAGCAGTGATTGATCGCTTTGCGTGAGGGGGTAGGTCTGAGCATCCACCCGCTCGAGGGGATCTGACACCACGATCTCGAAGTTCAGGGAAAGCCACTGACGAATACGGTAGCCCAGTAGGAAGTGTCCTCGCTCCAAGCGAGGAAGGAGACGATAGAACCGACCGATGACCGCATTGATCCCGGGCTGTTTGAAAATGTGGCGCAGTTCCAAAAGAACATTGCCGCCGCGCCCCCAGGAGAGTGCGAAGGTATCGCTGAGTTCCCGATCAATCCAGTCGAGCACGGTTAAGACGCTCGTTGGAAGCGTTACTGGATGTGCTTGGATCTCTGAATCAATGATAGTTTTCATGTTTCTTTCTCTAAGAATCAAGCCCTGCTTGGGGTTTGTCAAAGGCTTTATTGAGATCGAGTCGCATTAGCAATAGAGCCGCGGGTCTGAAGCTCCGTCAGGTCCGAATTTGCACTGAGCCGCTTATCATTTGAGCGACACGATTTAGCAATGCATCGTTAGTCAGGGATGCGGGGCTGATAACTTAACCCCGTTTTCAAAAACACTAATGAAACTCAAATATCTACTCACAATCGCCGCTACCATGGGGGCGGGGGAGGGCCGCTCATGCTAGCAATCTTTTCGCGTAACGACTCAGGTCTTTAAGAAGGCTTAAGCATCTTTGCTGCGTAGACTCATCGCGCAACGACCGAATTGTCACGAGGTCATCGCTCTGTCCAAGGCTGACGCCGATGCCATCGCGGATCAGGTTCTCGCGCTCTGGGATCGCCGAACTTGAACGCAACAGCCGCACTCGCAGTAAGCCCCCTCGACCGACAAGAAAAAACATGTTAGGCATAACGACTGAATAGTTACAAAGCGGCGCGCTGTCTGTGACAGGGCACTTGCCATACCGCTGCGGACGATTGCCGAACGGAATACTTAGCATTTGCGAACAAACGGCAGGCTTACGTCGTCAAACACCCATCTGCGCCGCTTGCGGCGCACGACTTTATCATAAGATCATTGTCACTTCAAGGATACCATAGTACCCTCTCAGAAGGTGCAAGATAGGTTTTATTGAGATTGTCTGACACCTTGGCCCTATTAAAACACTGCTTCGTCTTAAATCGTCTTTTAACTTTGCCAGAATTTAAAAAAGTGATAGAAACAAGAGTGCAAAGCACAAAGTAAAAGTTCGTAAACATGAAAGGTCCTTTAACCATCCTGACTCGGGATTCCCAATCGCTTCGTCCAAGGCGCAGTGCCTGGGAGCGGAAGCTTTTTGACTCCCGGTCGAATTTCGCCTGCCCCTACGCTTGCGAAGACCTTTTGCGATCTTCCCGACAAGTCCCTCCCGATACGCCTACCTTTCCCTCCTCCACCCGAGGCGTAGATCGTGACAATGCCCGCAAGTACCATCATGCCCCACACCCTCGTAAGCATGGATCGTACGCGCTATCACTACGTCCACCAGCCGGAGAGCCCCCTCCTCGAAGGCGAAAATCGTCTCCAATCTACCCCTACAACACATCAACCGTCAGAGATTGGCCAAGCAGAGATCCGATTGGGGAAAGGGGAGGGCTAAATCTCTATGGAATGGTCGGAAACAATGCTTTGAACTGGTGGGATTATCTAGGTTTAGAAGAATCAAAGTCAATCGATTTCCCTGTCGATGGTGGAGATTTCAAGTGGAAACAGTCAGGCAAGAAAAAGAATACGCGTGGTAAAATAAAATATCGTTTAGAACAACACTCTAATTGTCTACTCAAGGTAATCGTCAAAATTAATTTGGTTTTTCCGACTGCGAATGATGATGCATGGAAGGAACACTGGGCTAAGAAGAAGGCTGATATTCAAGCGAAGATCGACGCGGCGATGAAAAAGGGATGGAATTCAAAGTATATCCTTTGCTGTAAAAACTGCGCCAAAAGATGCCCGGAAGGTGTCAGGATAGAAGTCGGTGTGGTGTTCGATTCTTTTGGAACTGATGTGAAAACTCACACCTCTGCAGACGATGTTGATCAGTTTAATTGGAATATGAATAGTGAAACAATTGGCTCTGATGTTTCCCATGAAATTGGACATTTTCTTGGAAATGGTGAAGAATACGGAGGTGTGTCTAATTCTAGCAACGGAACACCTGATAAAGACTGGGGGCCTGGAAGACAAAAAGATGGAGGAGTTATGAATAATCCCGACAACCCTGCGAATGCTAACAATTATGATCATATCATGAAAAACCTCAGTAATGTGAAAATGAATGGATGTGTCCTCACAGAGGCAGCGAAAGGTTGTAAGAAATGAACTGGAAACATTCTCTTTTTGGTGGCTTGCTCTTTCTTTTAGGTCTGCTGGCCGGTTTTTTGGCTGGAGCAAATTCGGATAATGACGTTCTTCCGGGAGAATTTATTGATGCTAGAGCGTGGTCATCCGCAAATTTAGCGGATAGTTTGGAGGTGCATGTATCGATCAATTTTGATGGGTTCCCAGCTGAGGATGGGAAACCGCAGCTGAAATTGAGTATTAAAAATATTCTTGGAAGCGATGTTATTATTCCGGGTGATTTAATTAATGGTCATAGAAGTGAGTTATGGGAGGTGCGTTCGATGGACGGGGATCTTCTTGCAGTGAGGCCTTATAGCCCAGTCGAGTCAGCAGCGGTTGTTTTGAAGCCTGGGCAGCAACTTGCAATTTATCCATTGTGGCCAAATTGTCCTCGCCTAGATATTACTCAAGGGGCGTTTCAACCGGGGAGGTATCTTATTGGATTAACAAAATTTGGTCTTGATTTTGCTGCGGCAGGATTCGAGATAAATCATAAGGGAGCATTTAACTTGCCAGACGATATGCACAGAGACTAGGGTAAGCGGTCAACAGACCACCTCTATCCAAAAATAGACTATGGTGCCAGACAAATTATGACTACGATGCCTCTTAAAAAACATGTCAGGCATGTGTGAGAGGGGCGTCTGCTCTATCCCTTTATCTACAATGATCTTACGACGGTGTGGGGCGAAGTGAATTGGCGCAGGAATAAAAAACATGCAAGGCATGTTTTAGGGAGGAATCGGTCGTTCCCCTGTATCTACAATGATCTTACGACGGTGTTCAGTTACCCGCAATAATAGCAAAGGTTCCTGTAACGGCGTTGAATTCCTTCCTCCAAGCTCTTTCCGGTATCGACGCCGTAAGCCTGTCGGTGTTTCGAAAGTCCCAAGCACCTTCGTCCGGCAATTCGACCGCTCCGGCACGCTGTCTGCGGGGCGCCAAGCGCCCTGCGCGCAGACATCGCGCCTCCGCTCGCTGTCCCTGTTCGGTCTATCGGTCGCTGGGCTGCCTGTCAGTCTTCAGCGGTTCGTTCCTCTCACCACATCGTCACTCCGTGGCAGCCGCTCTCTATTTGAGCTGGCGGCGTTCCTCCCGTGCTCCTTGGTCACCGCTCCTCGCGTCGCTTTCGTCGTCCCTCCTCATGCCCACCGCCCGCTCGTCACTCGGTTCGCTCGTGATCGGTGGTGGGGGAGGCGCCTCAAATAGCTGCTATCGCAGAGGTTGGTAGACCCACCCCCGATCCCGAGCTTTTGGTTCTGATTTAGGGGTTTTCGGGTTCGCCGATCTGGGTGACTCGCCCGTGCTCTGAACAGGACTAGCCTCCTAGCGTCGGGTCAGTTCAAAAGGGTGCTCCTGCCGTCGCAGTGCCCCTCCCGGCACTCTCGCTCCGC